>Ga0073929_1000114_pt1 | contig 132726 bp, 116 predicted proteins | sample DewCreD2012metaG_3_FD_76966 | JGI IMG/M metagenome (GOLD analysis project Ga0073929, IMG submission 76966) | Hot spring sediment bacterial and archeal communities from British Columbia, Canada, to study Microbial Dark Matter (Phase II) - Dewar... ... | reverse complement strand
TGCGGCCCCATTGAAGCGCGCGCCTAGCTTGCTATCCTACCGCTACCGCCTAGCTGTTTTCCGCAGCGATGTGCTGCGGCCCCATTGAAGCTAAACGCACTGCGCGAACTCAAACGACAACTAACCCACAGTTTTCCGCAGCGATGTGCTGCGGCCCCATTGAAGCGCTCGTCGGGGAAGCCGATGGGGAAGCCGTCGGCGAAGTTTTCCGCAGCGATGTGCTGCGGCCCCATTGAAGCACCGGGAAGCCTGGTTCACCGGGAAGCCTAGTCCACGTTTTCCGCAGCGATGTGCTGCGGCCCCATTGAAGCCGTATCACCCCAGAAGTACGAATCCCGCAGCTCAAGCAGGTTTTCCGCAGCGATGTGCTGCGGCCCCATTGAAGCCCACCGGAGCGCTTTATTGCGCCGGCGGCCACAGAACGTTTTCCGCAGCGATGTGCTGCGGCCCCATTGAAGCGTCGCCATGCACGATCTCCGTGACGCGATAGTAGAGCTCGTTTTCCGCAGCGATGTGCTGCGGCCCCATTGAAGCCGACAACCGGCAACCGGCAAGAGGAACACCGGCAAGGTTTTCCGCAGCGATGTGCTGCGGCCCCATTGAAGCCCGAAACATAGTCAAGGGGGAGCGGGAAAAATTTTCGGTTTTCCGCAGCGATGTGCTGCGGCCCCATTGAAGCATGAACATGGAAGCGCCGATTGACCGAAAGCATCTCGTTTTCCGCAGCGATGTGCTGCGGCCCCATTGAAGCCAGAGGAATGGCCACGCACGAAAGCCTTGGCCACCAGGTTTTCCGCAGCGATGTGCTGCGGCCCCATTGAAGCGTATCTAGTATCGTAGTAGGACGTTGGGGGGATAAAGTTTTCCGCAGCGATGTGCTGCGGCCCCATTGAAGCTGTGCGGCTTTCGCAGTCTGGTCCAGGATTTCTCGCATGGTTTTCCGCAGCGATGTGCTGCGGCCCCATTGAAGCCAGCTCGACCCACTCGCACCGGATGCGGCCCTCCACGTTTTCCGCAGCGATGTGCTGCGGCCCCATTGAAGCCCCATATTCGCCCAATTCGTCCACGGGTACGTCAGAGTTTTCCGCAGCGATGTGCTGCGGCCCCATTGAAGCCCCGACTCCAGCGGGCTCTAGTGGGCTCTAGGTTGGTTTTCCGCAGCGATGTGCTGCGGCCCCATTGAAGCGGCGAACCACCAAGGCTTCCCCTGGGTTCGGGTTCGGGTTTTCCGCAGCGATGTGCTGCGGCCCCATTGAAGCGTCCTGGCATTGCGCGGCGGCCTGGAGCCGTATCGCTGGTTTTCCGCAGCGATGTGCTGCGGCCCCATTGAAGCACTAATTGCACGGATAGCATCCGTGGTACAGTTGTCGTTTTCCGCAGCGATGTGCTGCGGCCCCATTGAAGCGGGGCAGAGAGACAGCCGGAGCGCCTGGGCCCGGCGTTTTCCGCAGCGATGTGCTGCGGCCCCATTGAAGCTAGATATTGCTTACAAAGCCCGTTGACCTTGCAAGACGTTTTCCGCAGCGATGTGCTGCGGCCCCATTGAAGCTGCCTGGTTACGTACAAGTTGGAACAACCGCCTGTTGTTTTCCGCAGCGATGTGCTGCGGCCCCATTGAAGCCGCTTGCCGAGGAAGACCTTCCGCTTGCCGTGGAAGTTTTCCGCAGCGATGTGCTGCGGCCCCATTGAAGCTTCCATGACCTTCTCAACCGCGCGCAGCGCGCGGTCGTTTTCCGCAGCGATGTGCTGCGGCCCCATTGAAGCTTCCATGACCTTCTCAACCGCGCGCAGCGCGCGGTCGTTTTCCGCAGCGATGTGCTGCGGCCCCATTGAAGCCCTCTTCGCGGTTCCTCTTCGGTGTTCCTCTTCGGTGGTTTTCCGCAGCGATGTGCTGCGGCCCCATTGAAGCCCCACTTCAGCGGGCTCTCGCTGAAGCGAGTCGCGGGCGTTTTCCGCAGCGATGTGCTGCGGCCCCATTGAAGCCTGGGTCAAGCATTGCAACGGTGTATGTTTCCAACAGGGTTTTCCGCAGCGATGTGCTGCGGCCCCATTGAAGCGGTGGCGTCCGGACAGCGTCCGATGTTGTTCGGTGAGGTTTTCCGCAGCGATGTGCTGCGGCCCCATTGAAGCTGGGACTTCTCCGAGCTTGCCGGAGCCGACGAGCACGTTTTCCGCAGCGATGTGCTGCGGCCCCATTGAAGCGGCTCGTACTGGGTGCCAGAACCGAGCAAGAAGAGCGTTTTCCGCAGCGATGTGCTGCGGCCCCATTGAAGCGTTGAATTGCCGCTTGGCAATGTTGCCTTATATGCGTTTTCCGCAGCGATGTGCTGCGGCCCCATTGAAGCGGGGAGTCGTTGGCGAACTCGTTCCAGGGAAGCCAGGTTTTCCGCAGCGATGTGCTGCGGCCCCATTGAAGCGCGATACGCAGTGGCTGGGGACCAGAGCTCTGGCAGTTTTCCGCAGCGATGTGCTGCGGCCCCATTGAAGCCGTGTGCCCGGGCGTCCCGTGCGCTCGGTCACCATGTTTTCCGCAGCGATGTGCTGCGGCCCCATTGAAGCATTGGGCCACACTCGGGACTATCGGTGCCGGCTGGGTGTTTTCCGCAGCGATGTGCTGCGGCCCCATTGAAGCTGGCATCTACCTGTCTGATGGAGATTGCGTGCGCTATCGTTTTCCGCAGCGATGTGCTGCGGCCCCATTGAAGCCCTACCGCGGATTGCCTACCGCGGGTTGCCTACCGTTTTCCGCAGCGATGTGCTGCGGCCCCATTGAAGCTTGAGCCGGTTTCAATAATTTTTGAAAGCCACGCAACCGTTTTCCGCAGCGATGTGCTGCGGCCCCATTGAAGCGAGAGAGAATCGCCCGCAAGGTCCTCGATAACGGAAACGCGTTTTCCGCAGCGATGTGCTGCGGCCCCATTGAAGCCAGTACTTTGGCCGTTTGCGCTGCTATTGCGTTGCTGGTTTTCCGCAGCGATGTGCTGCGGCCCCATTGAAGCGTAAAAGTACGTCGGCCAGGCATAGTCGCAGAATATGTTTTCCGCAGCGATGTGCTGCGGCCCCATTGAAGCTATCACGTTGGTGTACTGTCCCGCCTGTGGGGCTTGGCGTTTTCCGCAGCGATGTGCTGCGGCCCCACTGAAGCAGTGAGACGAGAGAAATGAGGAGTGAGGAGTGAGAGTTTTCCGCGGCGACGTGCTGCGGCCCCATTGAAGCAGCCACACGCCCTGCTCGGCGTATTCCTCACGCACCGGTTTTCCGCAGCGATCTGCTGCGGCCCCATTCAAGCATAACACGTGCTTGGCCGTGGCGGATAAAAACACATACGTTTTCCGCAGCGATGTGCTGCGGCCCCATTGAAGCCGGGTGTAGCTACCTGGTCACCGGTCGTGGTCCGAGTTTTCCGCAGCGATGTGCTGCGGCCCCATTGAAGCCACCACGGCAAGCGGAAGGCCTTCCACCACGGCAAAGAGTTTTCCGCAGCGATGTGCTGCGGCCCCATTGAAGCGCCATCGCCTCGATGGCGTGCTGCGCATGATGCAGCGTTTTCCGCAGCGATGTGCTGCGGCCCCATTGAAGCCACCGTAGACACGGGCTGCCTCCTCTGCCACGCGGGAGTTTTCCGCAGCGATGTGCTGCGGCCCCATTGAAGCTATCGATAACGCCACACCTCAACGCATCGTACCTCGCCGTTTTCCGCAGCGATGTGCTGCGGCCCCACTGAAGCAGTGAGAAGAGAGAAGTGAGGGGTGAGGAGTGAGAGTTTTCCGCGGCGATGCGATCGCGGCCCCATTGAAGCCAGCGGGCTCTCCAGCTGCAGCGAGTCGGGCTCCAGGTTTTCCGCAGCGATGTGCTGCGGCCCCAGTGAAGCAGTGAGAAGAGAGGAGTGAGGAGTGAGAGTTTTCCGCGGCGATGTGATCGCGGCACCAGTGAAGCAGTGAGAAGAGAGAAGTGAGGAGTGAGGAGCGAGAGTTTTCCGCGGCGATGTGCTGCGGCGCCAGTGAAGCAGTGAGAAGAGAGAAGTGAGGAGTGAGAGTTTTCTGTGGCGATGTGATCGCGGCCGGGACACCTGTGCCACCACGCGCCACGGGCGACCCACCGGGTCGCCCCTACATCGCCATGGTCGTGTCGCTTGTCGACACGGTCGTGCGCGGGTTGTCCGCGACCCATCGCAATGCGTTTGCGCAGGTCGCGCATCATCCCCGCCCGCGTGCCGCGCTTCGATCAAGGGCAGTACCGCTGCGGGGCGACGGCCAGCGGGTGTTCGCGCATTGTTCCTAGGCACCAAGCAGTCCGATGCCTCGTTTGGTGTGCCTGGTGCTGAGCGATCCCATCCAACGACTTGTGATCGCGGACGATGTGTTCGCCCTCGTTGCGTTGGCCGCGGAACCGCATCCCCCGACCGGATGTAGGAACAAGCACCTGTAGTTCGCCCTGTCGGGACGAGGAACAAGGACTGGTCCTACGGGTTGGTGATCCTAGGGAGATCACAAGGGCACGGTAGTGCGGTTCGGGGGCACGGCACCGCCGTGCTCCTACACAAATGGCGCACGATGGTTTGCAACAAGGGCGCCGTGCTCCAACGACAGTGAACGATCCGGTCAACCAGTTTCCGCATCGGTGCCCAACGTGATGCAAGCCTGGAGATGCCTCACCAGATGCACGGCACCCCCGTTCGGGGGCACGGCACCACCGTGCTCCCACAGGGGTGATGGGGAACGTGGGCACGCAGAGGAGTTGCGCTGTGCCACCACGCGCTACGGGCGACTCACCGGGTCGCCCCTACATCGCCATGGTCGTGTCGTTGTCGACACGGTCGCACGCGGAGCACCCGCCACACACGCCCAGCATTCGGTTTGCCCTGCGATCCTACTTCCCTCTTGCCTAAAGGCGAAAATTTGGCGAAAAAGCGGGGCATGTCGGTACTTCCCTGTTTCGCCCGCGAAGAATCGCAATTAGCACTTCTTCAAAGGACCTCTGGGGTCCGGCGCGGGGCCGTACAGGAACCCGTCGCGCGGGTTTCGTGTGGAATTCCGGAACTCGACCGGTTGCTGGGGGGTGGGTGGCCCCGAGGGCAACTGAGTGAGCTGTACGGGAAGCACTCGAGCGGGAAAACCACCCTTGCCTTGCAGTTGCTGGCAACGGTTACCCGAGCCGGAGAAACCGCAGTGTGGATCGATGCTGCCGATGCTTTGCACCCGCTGTCGTTGGTCGCAGCCGGGGTGGAGTTGCCGCGAGTGTTGTGGGTTCGTCCGCAACGCTGGCAAGAGGCATTGCGCTGCGCGGAAATCGTCCTTCTGGGAGAAGGCTTTCCGCTGGTGGTTCTGGATTGGGGCCACCACAGCCCTCGGAGGGCAAGTCATGCCTCCTGGATACGCTTGCAACGAGCAGCCGCTCGCGCGCAGGCGGTGCTGTTAGTGCTGGCTCCTTGCAGCGTCGCGGGAAGTTTTGCTGCGTTGCGCGTGCGCGTGTCGGCTCGGGAGGTTCGCTGGCTTTGCGCCGGAAAGCGCAAGTTCTTCCAGGGCTTGTGCGTACAGGCTGCCATCGAACGCAACCGCACCGGTCCCGAGGGGCGCTGGGCACTTTGGGAAGTTCCGCGCACTGCTGGTTCCAGCTCTGTGTGCGCTGCGTGAAGGAGCGACACCAGCCTGGAGGCACAACCGATGCGCATTGCTTGCTTGTACGTGCCCGCATTTCCCTTGGCTGCATGGGTGCGCGCAGAACCAGAGTTGCGGAACGAAGCGGTCGTCGTGGTGCAGCGCAGCGACCCGCGCAGTCCGGTGCTCGCCGCATCGCGCGCCGCGTGGCGTTGGGGAGTGGCACCGGGGATGCGTTTGAGCCACGCCCAAAGCCTGTGCAGTAAGCTGCATGTACGGCCCTTGGCCAATCCGGTCCTCGAAAGCGCTCGGGCAGCCTTGATCGATACAGCCGCATCGTTTTCTCCCGCGATCGAACCTGCCGAGGAAGGAACGGTCTACCTGAGTCTCGCCGGCTTGATCGGCTCGCAATACGGATCAGAGGCGGAGTTTGCCACGAAACTTGCTGCACGGAGCGAGCGCTTGGGGCTCCCGGCTCGTGTGGCCATTGCCCGCACAAAGACAGCTGCGCAGTTGGCCGCATTGCGGAGCGAGGGCGTTACCGTGCTGGCTCCCGAGGAAGAAACGGACTTTCTCGCTTCGGTTCCGGTAGCTGCCCTCCGGCCGTCTGCGGAACTGCTCGCCACACTCACACGCTGGGGCATTCACACCATTGGCCAACTCGCTCGCCTGCCCATCGATGGAATCGCCACGAGGCTTGGTCCAGAAGGCCTTGCACTCGTGCGACGCGCGCGAGGGGAGGACCCGATCCCTTTGCAGCCGCGCCCCTGCCCGCTCGTTTTCGAAGAAAGCATGCAGTTCGATTACACGATCGACAACTTGGAGCCGTTGACCTTTGTGCTGCGGGCCATGCTCGAGCGCCTGACGGTTCGTCTGGAAGCACGCGGGTGTGTGTGCGCTGGGCTGCAGCTTTCTTGGCATTCTCCTGGAATTGGCTGGGACGAACGCACCTCGTCCCTCGCCTACCCCAACAACGAACCCAAAGCTTTGTTGGCCGCGCTTCGCTTGCAGCTCGAGCAGCATCCTCCTTCAGCACCTGTGGACGCAATCCGGCTCTGTGCAACTCCCGAAGTGCTGCGCCCTGCCCAACTCGAGCTTTTTCGGCCCAACGGACCCGCCCCTGCTGCCTTGGCAGCCACTCTCGCCCAATTAGCCGCACTGTGTGGCAACGAGCGCGTTGGCGCCCCTGCTGTGCCGCATTCACACCGACTCGATGCAGAGCACCTGGTCCCCTTCGGCTCGTCCACTGCAGCCACGATGCCTCCTAGCAGCCCTCCCCCGAGCGCACTCCCGCCGCTCGGATTGCGGCGCTTTCGCCCCCCAGTGGCGGTGGAAGTCTTTTACGAACGCGAGCGTCCGGACTTCATTCGCGGTGCTGGCCTCGGCGGGCGCGTAGTGTCGTGGGCAGGACCGTGGCGGGTCCACACAGAATGGTGGTGCCCCGTCCCCTACCGACGCGATTATTACGATGTGCAATTGAGCGATGGGGGGCTGTACCGGCTCTTTCGCGAGGCAACCTCGGGAGAGTGGTTTGTCGACGGAGTGTACGACTAATGCGCCAGCGTTTCCCCGATGCACGAAAAGCGTCGCAACCGTTCTCATGGACTACGTAGAACTGCACTGTCACTCCGCTTTTCACTTTTTGGCGGCTGCTTCACTGCCAGAGGATCTCGTCGCACGGGCTGCCGCCTTGGGTTACAGCACTTTGGCGCTCGGCGACGCGGATGGCGTGTACGGAGCCCCGCGTTTCTATCGGGCTGCGCGCGAAGCAGGGATCCGGCCTCTGGTGGGCTGCACGTTAACCTTGCGGCCCTGGAGCAACCCGAACGAGCCTCCTCCCAAGGGCACGACAAGCCTGTATGTGTTGGTCGCCACGCGCACCGGTTATCGCAATTTGTGCCGTCTGCTGACCCGCAACAAGTTAGCCTTTGCCAAAGGCGAAGCGGTGCTCACTTGGAAGGAGCTCGAAGGATTGACCGATGGGCTCTTGTGCCTCGCGCGCGAGGCCGTGTTTTCTGCTCCCGGGCATTTGGCAACGGGCGCATTGGAAACGCTGTGCCGATTGTTTCCCGGGCGGTTGTACCTCGAGTTGCATCGCCACGACGACCCGGTGGAGGAGTGGGAAAACCGCGTCTTGTGCGATGCGGCCACCCACTTTCAATTGCCCGTCGTAGCCACAAACGACGTGCGCTACGCCACACCCGAAGGGCAGTCGCTGCTCGACGTGCTCACGTGCATTCGGCATCGCACCACCATCGACGCTGCGGGATGGTTGCTCGAGCGCAATGCCGCACGCCACCTGCGCCCACCTGCAGAAATGGTCCAGCGGTTCCGCGATCTTCCCCGTGCAATCGCCAACACTCGTGCCATTGCCGAGCAATGCGAGTTCACCTTAGCCAACCTCGGCTATCGCTTCCCCGATTATCCTCTGCCTCCCGGGCAAACCGCTCACGAACATTTGCGCGCTTTGGTGTATCAGGGGGCGCGGGAACGTTACCGCACGATCACCCCGGCAGTGCGGCGCCAGCTCGAGCACGAGTTGGCCATTATCGGGAAGCTCCAACTGGCGGGATACTTTCTCATCGTGTGGGACATCGTTCGCTTTTGCCGCGAGAACGGCATTCTTGCCCAAGGCCGAGGATCCGCCGCCAACAGTGCGGTGTGTTACGCGTTAGGCATCACTGCGGTCGACCCTGTGGGAATGGACTTGTTGTTCGAACGTTTTCTCTCCGAAGAACGAGGAGAATGGCCAGATATCGACATCGACCTGCCTAGCGGCGACCAGCGAGAACGCGTGCTGCAGTATGTCTATCGCCGCTACGGCCCCTATGGCGCTGCCATGACTGCCAATGTCATCACCTACCGCGTACGCAGCGCCGTGAGAGAAGTTGGCAAAGCCCTGGGATTTCCTGCCGAACAAGTCGATCGCTTGGCCAAGTTGCTCCACCGGTTCGAATTTCGCGATCCGAAGGACGACCTTGCCCTCCAGCTCCGTGCCGCGGGGCTCGACCCGACAGCACTGCGCACGCGTCTGCTCGTAGAACTGGTCGAACGGATCCAACACTTGCCGCGCCACCTTGGCCAACACTCCGGCGGGATGATCATTGCGGCCGGGCGTTTGGATGACATCGTGCCCCTGGAGCCGGCGCGCATGCCAGGACGGGTCGTGGTGCAGTGGGACAAAGACGACTGCGCCGACCTCGGCATCATCAAAGTGGATCTGCTCGGTTTGGGCATGATGGCAGTGCTCGAAGAGGCCCTCCCCTTGGTGCGCCAACACGAGGGCATCGAACTCGACCTAGCGCACCTACCGCCGGATGATCCGGCCACGTACACCCAGCTCCAACGCGCAGATACCATTGGCGTGTTCCAGGTAGAGAGTCGGGCGCAAATGGCCACCTTGCCGCGACTGCAACCACGCTGTTTCTACGACTTGGTGGTCGAAGTGGCCCTCATCCGGCCTGGGCCGATTGTGGGGCAAATGGTGCACCCGTACTTGCGCCGGCGCGCGGGCCGCGAGCCCATCACTTACCCACATCCCTCGCTCGAGCCCATTCTCAAACGCACCCTCGGAGTGCCGCTGTTCCAGGAGCAACTGTTGCGGATCGCCATGACTGTGGCAGGATTCTCCGGTGGGGAAGCAGAAGAGTTGCGTCGCGCCATGGGCTTCAAACGTTCCATCGAGCGCATGCGGGCGATCGAAGCAAAACTGCGCTCAGGCATGGCAGCACGGGGAATTACCGGGAAAACTGCCGATGACATCGTGCGCAGCATTACCTCGTTCGCGTTGTACGGGTTTCCTGAGTCGCATGCTGCAAGTTTTGCTCTTCTGGCGTACGCTTCCGCGTACCTCAAAGCGCACCACCCCGCCGCATTTGCTTGTGCATTGCTGAACAATTGGCCGATGGGGTTTTACCACCCGGCAACCATCGTAAAGGATGCCCAGCGGCACGGCGTCCGCGTGCTGCCCATCGATGTCACCCGTTCTGCGTGGCGCTGCACTCTCGAGCGCATGCCAGACACCAATGGCAGCGTCCTTTGCCTCCGCTTGGGCTTGCGGTACGTTCGCGGCCTACGAGCCGAAGCTGGAGAAGCCATCGTGTCAGAACGCACAAAAGAACCGTTCCACTCACTCGAAGACTTCGTGCACCGCACCGCTTTACGTGAAGACGAACTCGCAACTCTGGCCGAAATCGGCGCCTTCGCAGCGTTCGGCCACAGCCGGCGAAGCGCTTTGTGGCAGATCGCCGCCGTACCCCGAGGACCTTTGTTCGCCCGTGCAGCCATCTCGGCTCAAGCTGCAAGCGAGCCGAAACCAAGCCCGCTTGCAGATATGGACCCGGTGGAGCGAACCCTCGCCGACTATCGCGGAAGCGGTGTCACCGTGGGGCCACACTTGATGGCCCATTGGCGGCCACATCTGAACGCACGCGGAACCCTCCCCGCACGCTCCCTCGCCCACTGTGCCCACGAGCAATGGGTGCGAGTCGCCGGACACGTGATCGTACGCCAACGGCCAGGTACCGCTAAGGGATTTTGTTTTTTGACCCTCGAAGACGAAACCGGGTTAGCCAATGTGGTGCTGACCCCAGCGTTGTTCGAACGTTACCGCACGCTCATTCATACCGCAGCGCTTCTGGAAGCCGAGGGGCCCTTGCAGAAAGTGGATGGAGTCATCCACGTACGCGCATGCCGCCTCCGTCCTCTGGAGCTTCATCCCCCGAGACCTCCATCCTCTCCGCAAGTCCCCCGTGGTGCCCAGACACTTTAACCGCAATTCCTTCACTTCCCGGTATTTTTCTGCCGCCTCGACCGACCTCCGACCCAAGCATGGCGCACAAATAACCGAACAGGATGCCGCGGGAACGCTTCCTGCAGGCTGGTTGTCCTACCATGCGCGTCGTCGGAGCACTCAAACCAGCCACGTGGCGAACAAGGGCAAGCGTGCACCCATTTGCCGCCACGAACAGTCCCCCGCACGATATGGTATGGGCAGCCGTGTTGCTCGCGGCGCTCACGATCCTCACCTTGTTCGTGTCGGTCCCGGCGCTGCCGTAGCCATTTTTCCTACCCGCTGCCTTCGAAACGCGTACCCGCATCTGGTCCCGCAAACGACCATCGCCCATTCGCGGGCGCACAAACGGTAAGTACCATGCGCGTCACGTTCGGCGGCCACTCGGGCTTCGCGAAGCACCAAAGAAGTTAGGAACGCTCTTCTCGACCCACTGCCGTGGACCCAGCCTGTTGCCCATGCGCGGCAGACTTCGCTTTCACTGTGAGCCAGCGACGTGCTCACTTCGGACCCCCAACGCAGGCAGTCGTTACCTCTACTCGCGACGCCTACTCTCTTACTTTGCTGGGCACAAAACGTGCTGCCTCTGGACTCTCCAGCAGGAACGAAAAGCGTTCTCAGCCACGTCGGAAAATAAGAAAGTGAGCCCATGCAAGTCGAGCGCAGGCGATCCCGAGACAGTTTCGACCGACTCCATTTGTTACCCTCAGCGAATCTGCGGCGCCGAGGGGAACCAGCACGAACGATTGTGGAAAGATTTTCGTCGAGGCCCCTGTTTCGTACTCCAGAGAAGCAACGCTATTAGGAGAACCCGGTGGCAACGTTTGCGTCGGCGCTAGCTGAACTTTCGGCAGTGGCGGGCCGGACTTTGGAACCGGAGGCCGCCAACGCCCTCGTGCGCGCCCTTGCGACGCTGTACGAAGAAACACGAGACCAGGTCACCAAAACAGAGTTCGCTGAGCTCAAGGACTCGGTGGAACGCTTGGTCCAAGCGCAAGAAGCACTCACCGTAGAGTTACGGAGTCTTGCCGAAGCGCAGCGGCGCACGGAGGAACGGGTTAACGAACTTGCCGAAGCGCAGCGGCGTACGGAAGAACGGGTCAACGAACTTGCCGAAGCGCAGCGCCGCACGGAGGAACGGGTTAACGAACTTGCCGAAGCGCAACGGCGCACAGAAGAGCGGGTCAACGAACTTGCCGAGGCGCAGCGCCGCACGGAGGAACGGGTTAACGAACTTGCCGAAGCGCAACGGCGTACAGAAGAGCGGGTCAACGAACTTGCCGAGGCGCAGCGCCGCACGGAGGAACGGGTCAACGAACTTGCCGAGGCGCAGCGCCGCACGGAGGAACGGGTCAACGAACTTGCCGAGGCGCAGCGGCGTACAGAAGAGCGGGTCAACGAACTTGCCGAGGCGCAGCGCCGCACGGAGGAACGGGTCAACGAACTTGCCGAGGCGCAGCGCCGCACGGAAGAACGGGTCAACGAACTTGCCGAAGCGCAGCGGCGCACAGAAGAACGGGTCAACGAACTTGCCGAGGCGCAACGGCGCACGGAAGAACGGGTCAACGAACTTGCCGAGGCGCAACGGCGCACGGAAGAACGGGTCAACGAACTTGCCGAAGCGCAGCGGCGTACAGAAGAGCGGGTTAACGAACTTGCGGAAGCGCAGCGCCGCACGGAGGAACGGGTCAATGAGCTTACCGAGGCGGTCAAGGAGCTCCGACAAGAGCTAAGGGACCTAGCAGAAAGCCACAAACGGCTGGCACAAAGCCACCACGAGCTGGCACAAAGCCACCACGAGCTGGCAGAAAGCCATCGACAGCTGGCGCAAAGCCACCGCGAGCTAGCAGAGAGCCACCGGCAGCTTGCAGAAGAACATCGGCAAACTCAACACGAACTCCGGCAACTTACCAAGCAGGTCCAAGAACTCGTTCGTGATCATCGCCGGACGAGGGAACTTCTTGGCACGCTTTCGGACACCGTAGGGTACGGACTTGAGGACCGAGCGATCCGCTACTTACCCCGGCTTTTGAAAAAGCAATTCAACCTCGTCGTGCAGGGCTCGCTCGAGCGGAGGTGGGTGGAGTATCCAGACGGACGTACAGACGAACTCAACATTTTTGGCGTCGCGCTCCAGGAGGGGCGCGCCGTCACCCTGCTTGGCGAGGCAAAAACGCTCCTCGGCGCAGCGCATTTAAACAAGCTCGAAAGGCGGCTGCAGCGGCTCGAGAAGCACGGGATTCTGGGCGCGCATCGCTTCGTGTTCGTTGTGGCTTACAGTGTGGATCCGAAGGTTGCCCGCCTGGCCCAAAAGAAAAACATCACGATCATTCCCTCCTATCGCTTGGGCATCCCGTGGTGAACGTGCTTCCGGACGATCGGCGAAGCAGCAACTCCGCGAAGTGGCGTTGACCCGCGGAGCAACACGCCATAGGATCCCGCGACGTCATGAAGCGTTGGTTCGCTCTTTCCGCCATCGGGCCTGATCGACCCGGCATCGTCGCCGACCTCGCAGAGCTCATTTACGAGTGCGATTGCAACCTCGAAGACTCGAGCATGACGCTGCTCGGCTCCGAGTTCGCGGTGCTTTTGCTGCTCACGGGCGAGGGCGAAGATTTGGAACGGCGCCTTTCCGCCGCTTGTAAACGCTTGGAGTGGGAGAAGCGGCTCACGGTGTTCTTCCGGCCCTTGGAGGGAGAACCGATTCCCTACCGCGTGGCCACCGGTGCGCGACCTTATCTCCTCGAGGCCACAGGCGTAGACAAAGCTGGGATTGTCGCACGGATTGCGCGTGTGCTCGCGCAGCACGGGGTGAACATCACAAGAATGGAAACGAGTTCGCGACCGGAGCCAGGTACGGGAACTCCCATCTACCAAATGTCGATTGCCATGGACGTACCCGCGCGCACCGACATTGCCCATTTGCAAGCAGACCTCGAACGAGCTGCTTCGGATCTTATGATCGATGTCCAACTCACCCCGGCTCCGGAGCCGCAATGAAAGTCCTCCGACTAGGCTTTCCGCCCGCTCGTTCGCCGGCGGCAGCAGATGTTTCCTGCGCTGGCAGGAAACCAAATACACCTTGAAAAATGGTTTCCGCGCAGCGCAGTTGGTGCTAGCAAGGTGGTGTCGCAAAGGAGGCGCACCACATGTTTGGACTCGGCGTTCCCGAACTGATCATCATCCTCGTTGTGGCGCTGATCATTTTCGGACCAGGCAAACTGCCGGAAATCGGGGGAGCGCTCGGCCGAGGAATTCGCGATTTCAAGCGCAGCTTCGAAGGCCGTGACGAAGAGGACCCCAAGAGAGTGGAAGGCAGCAGCAGCGCCAAAGAGGATCGGTCGTCGCCTTCGTCATAACGGTGCTTGCGGGCGGTCACGAATCGCGCGGAAGCCCCAACAGGCGTTGGGCAATGATATTGCGTTGAACCTCCGAGGTCCCAGAAGCGATCGTCATTGCGCGTGCCATCAACCAACCGTATTGCCAAGCGCCGCCACGCACGACGCGCTCGTCGCCCCACCAAAGCTGCGCATAAGGGCCCTGCACGGTTACCGCAAAATCCTGCAGCCGCTGGACCAACTCCGAACCGTACAGTTTGAGTACCGACACGTCTGGCGGGGTCCGACCATGCTGCAGTTCGCTGACCAATGCGAACCCGTGCAAACCCATGATCGCAACTTCGATGTACAGTTCGGCAAACCGATTGCGAACGATCGGGTCGGTATGTGTTCCAACGTCACGCAGCCACCGATGGAGCGCCGCCATGTCGATCTTCCGCCGCACGTAATCGACAAGCAACAACGTGCCGCGCTCGTGGCCTAGCGCGGTCAAAATGACCTGCCAGCCGCGGTGCAGCTCGCCGACCAAGTTTGCCGCCGGCACCTGGACGTTCTCCAGAAACACTTCGTTGAAGTCCGTGTCGCCGGTGATTTCTCGCAGCGGGCGGATCGTTACGCCGGCAGTACGCATCGGTACGATCAGGCAACTGATGCCCAGGTGTGGTTTTGCCTGAGGGTCGGTCCGGACGAGAAACAAACCAAAGTCCGCCTGGTTCGCGTAGGTGGTCCACACCTTTTGGCCGTTCACCACGAACGCGCCATTTTGAAGCTCTGCACGGGTTCTGAGCGATGCCAGGTCGGACCCTGCGTTCGGCTCCGAAAATCCAAGGCACCACAGTTCCTCGGCGCTGAACAACCTAGGAAGGTACCGTTGCTTTTGTTCCGGGCGTCCAAACAAAAGCAGCGTTGGGGCGAAGATGCTTACCGCCGCTCCGTTCACCAGCGGCGGGGCGTCCGCACGCGCCAGCTCTTGTTGCACTGCTAGATAGTCCAGCAAAGAGCCGCCTCGCCCGCCAAATTCCTCCGGAAAGTGCGGCGCGACCCAGCGATCGCGCTGCAACGTTGCTTGCCAATTGCGCAGAAATTCCACCCGCTCCGCAGTGCCGGCGCTGCGCCGAACTCGCTCCCATGCCTCCGCCGGCGGCTGGTGCGCAGCCAACCAGGCGCGAAACTCCCGCCGAACCTTCTCGACGCTCGCAATCGGTTCGAAGTCCATTCGTGATTCAATCGATCGATTGACGCGAAATATGCGAAGTGGTAGCGGATGTCAAATCGCAACGTCCAGATAGGGAGGAAACAGACGATGCTGCTCGAAGGTAGGGTTGCGGTCGTGACAGGAGCCGGACGCGGAGTGGGCCGGGGAATTGCGTTGGAATTGGCTCGAGAAGGGGCGAAAGTCGTCGTCAACGACTTAGGCTGTGCTGTAGATGGTCAGGGCCAGACCCAAGACCCCGCGATGCAAGTTGTGGAGGAAATTCGATCCTTTGGCGGACAAGCGGTGCCAAACTACGACTCGGTCGCTTCGTTCGATGGTGCGAAACGAATCATCGACACAGCGATCGAGCACTTTGGCCGGATCGACATCTTGGTGAACAACGCCGGCATCTTGCGTGATCGTACGATCATGAAGATGAGCGAAGACGACTTCGACGCGGTGATTGCTGTGCACCTGAAGGGCACTTGGAACTGCGGGCGCCACGCGATTCCGCACATGCGGGAGCAAAACTACGGTCGGATCATCAACATCACGTCCAGCGCGGGGCTGCGCGGAAACTTCGGCCAAAGCAACTACGGTGCGGCGAAAGCTGGAATCATGGGGCTGACGTTGTGCTGGGCGCTCGAACTCGCGCGGTACGGCATCACCGTGAACGCCATGGCTCCTGCTGGGCTCACTCGCATGGTGGCCACAATGCCCGGAATGGAAAACAAAGAGCCGCCACACGAAATGCACCCGGATCGGAACGCTCCGATGGTCGCGTTTCTCGCCTCGGAGAAGGCCGCCCATGTGAACGGCCAAATCTTCGGCCGCCGCGGCTATGGTTTTACATTGTTCCAACAACTGCGCCCGATTGCCATGATGTACAAGCCAGGAGGACTGACCGCTGCGGAAATCGCCGCCAATTTCGACGCGGTGTTCCTCGAGCATCTCCAGCCCATTGGCATTCCGCAAATGCGTCGCGACGAGAAAAAAGAAGAGAAAAAGGAAGAAAAGAAGTAACCGATGCAAACAGCAGGGATTCGTTCCACTGGTGCCTACATTCCCATGTTGCGGCTTTCGCTCGGAGCGATCAGCGGAGGTCGCAAGGCGAGTGGTGGTTCTGGAGAGCGGGCAATCGCTTATTTCGATGAAGACGCCGCGACCATGGCGGTTGCCGCAGCAACAGCTTGTTTAGAAGGAATCGATCGAAGCCAAGTGGACGCTCTGTACTTTGCCTCCACCTCCTACCCATACCGGGAGAAACAAGGTGCAGCGCTGATCGCTAAGGCTTTAGATTTACGGCGCGAAGTCGTCACTGCCGATTTCGCTGATTCCACTCGGGCCGCCACGGTCGCGCTCCGCGCCGCAGTCGACGCGGTGCGCGCGGGCTCTGCCCGCAATGCCCTCGTCGTGGCGGCGGACTGCAGACCGGCCCCGCCACGGTCGCCCCTCGAGCGGAACTTTGGCGACGCTGCCGCCGCGCTGCTCGTAGGAACCGAAGAGGTCGCCGCGGTTTTCGAAGAGCAAGTGTTTTTGGCCGAAGAAATCATCGACGTGTGGCGCACGGAGTGGGACCGCTTCGTTCGCTCATGGGAAGAGCGGTTCGTCGTGGAGCGCGGCTATTCCGAAAATGTGCTGCAAGCAATCCGTGCGTTACTCGAAAAAACTGGCGCCCGCCCCCAGGATTTCTCCAAGCTCGTAGCTTACGCACCGGACGCGCGTAGTTTGGCCGGCGTGGCTCGCGCCGCGCAGTTCGATCCGAAAACCCAGCTGCAGGATCCCTTGTTCGGCCGTCTAGGAAACTGCGGCGCGGCATTCGCTCCGATCCTTCTGGTTGCAGCCTTGGAACAAGCCCGGCCAGGCGAACGTTTCCTGTGGGCAAATTACGGAGACGGGGCAGACGCTCTGGTTGTACACACGACCGAGGCGGTTCAGCGACTCGCCAAGCGCCGCGGGGTGCAGTGGCATTTGGCACGACGGCGCGAACTGGCCGATTATGACCGGTACCTCAACTACCGCGCCCTCTATCCTTCGGACGGCGACCGTCGAGGGGGCCAAGGAGTGTCCGCAACGGTCCACTACCGCGACCGTAACGAGGACATCGCATTTCATGGCCAACGCTGCAGACGCTGTGGAACGGAACAGTTTCCCTTCCAACGCGTATGCTTCCAGTGCTTCGCACGTGACGATTTCGAAGAAATCCGCCTGGCCGATCGGCAGGGCAAAGTGATGTCGTTCACGTTCGACTACTTCGCAGGGAGCCCGGACCCACCTCTCATCGTGACCACGATCGAAGTCGAAGGCGGTGCGCGCGTGTACTTGCAAATGACAGACGCCGTGCCCGAGGAAGTCAAGCTGGACTTGCCGGTGGAGTTCACCTTCCGCAAGATTCACGAGTACGGCGGCACGCCGAACTATTTTTGGAAATGCACGCCGGTCAGGAGCATCGGTTGGTAAACGTCACAACGAGTCTTTTTAGAACCGTGCCGAACGAGGAACGCGTATGAACCCAGAAGCCATTCGCGACAAGGTTGCCATCGTGGGAATGGGTTGCTGCAAATTTGGAGAGAATTGGGACAAGGCGCCTGAGGACATGATCGTGGAGGCCGCGTTCGAGGCGTACGAAGATGCGGGCATCGACGAACCGCAAAAGCAAATCGAAGCGGTCTTTTGCGGGGCCGTGTATCCCTCGAAGGGAACCGCCGAGGTTGCTGACGCGTTGAAACTCTTTGGGCGGCCGGTCAGCATGGTGCAAAATTACTGCGCCACAGGAACAGATGCGCTGCGGTTCGGCGTGTTTGCCATCGCGTGCGGCATGTACGACACAGTGATGGTCGTCGGCTTCGACAAGCCCAAGGATCGAGGGGTCAGTGGACCAAGCGCAGTTACCACTGGCGTGCGTGGCTTACCCATGACCCCTGCTGGGTGGTTTGCCTTGTGCGCTGCGCGCTACTTCGAAACCTACGGAGCAAGCCGTGAAGACCTCGCGAAGATTGCCGTGAAGAATCATCACAACGGCACGCTGGCGCCAAAATCGATGATCAAAAAAGAAATCACGGTCCAGGATGTTCTGCAGGCGCCGATCATCTCGTGGCCTTTCGGATTGTACGACTGCTGCGCACAGTCCGACGGGGCGGCAGTGGCCATCCTGACGCGCAGGGAACTCGCCAAAAGCTTCCGTGACGACTACGTGCTGATCCGCGCGATTACCATTGCCCTCGGACCGAACCCGCAGTCCGACCCTTCTTTCGACTTCTTGCGCTGGAAGCCTACGATTTACGCTGCTCAAGACGCTTACCGTCAGGCCGGCATTGCAAACCCAGCGAAAGAAATTCATGTGGCTCAGGTTCACGATTGCTTCACGCTTACCGAGCTCTTGACTTACGAGGATCTCGGGTTCGCGGAAAAAGGATCTGCGAAGGAACACATTGCTGCCGGAACCTTCGAACTCGGTGGGGAGCTGCCGGTCAACACCGACGGTGGCCTCAAGTCGTTCGGTCACCCCACCGGTGCCACAGGAATCCGGATGCTGTACGAGAATTACAAGCAGCTCCAGGGGAAGGCTGGTCCTCGGCAGGTGAAGAACGCCACCGTCGCGCTAAGCCACAATCTCGGCGGCGCACCGCAAACGTGCGGGATCGCGATCGTTACGATGCCCTGACAACCAGTCGGGACCGAGACGGAAAAAATACCCGCGGTCGCGGTACTGACCCAGAGGCTCCTTCCAGGCTCGCCGACCTCCATGCGAGTCGACAAGGCTCTTCCTCTCCCAACGAGAGCATCGGCGACGATAAAGGAAGCTGCCTGCTAACGCGTACTGAGTGTGAAGATGCCCAGTGACGGCACTCTGCCTCTGGGCGCCGGTCAGACCGCGTCCGACATAGGTCCGGAGGAACCCCCGCCACGATGGGAAGTGGAGCATTTTTGTTATGGTTCCTGGCTAAGTTCGGGCGGCAAAGGGGACCAAAGAGGTACCTCAAACTGAAAGAGGAGCACCCCCGCCGACCCGCACAAAACCCAGCCGCAAAGCGAATTTCTGTTCGCGCGCCCGAATTCCTCAACGGTCCCAGCGAATTGCCGACAAGCCCACACTGTTTTCGCCACCGAGAAACTCGATCTCGATTGCGGGGGTTTCGTCTGGCTGAGGGAGCACGACCGACGCAAGTTGGCGCCCGGTTCCTCCCAGCGGAATTTCGCCCGTCCACTCTCGCTTGGCGCTTGCGTGCTGATACGGGCGGACCGCGAGCGGTAGTTGCCGCGGTTCAGGGTCGAACTGCCGGAGCTCGAGCGCGAGACGCGAGCAACCCGGCCGCGTGCGCAAATACGCCGTAGCTCCAGCCGTCCCGATCCTACGTACAAGGACACCATCGGAGCTCTCTCTTTCCAGCCAACCTTTGCCAAGCTGGATTGCGTCATTCTCCCCCACGCGCACGTATGGCCGCCGCACGGAGACGTAAAACTCCGTGTGGTGGAACAACCAGGAAGGGTAATGCCAACAAAACTGCCCTCGCCGGCGTGCCCGCACAAAAATTTGCTCGCCGTAATTGAGACCGTATCGAAGGCGCAGGAGCCAATGAAGCGCGCGGTGACCGAAAGGTCGGTGCTCGAGGTTCGGGGCGATATCCTCGACCGAGAGATGTTCCACCTCGAACCCGCAGCCCAAAAGCAGCTCTCGAACTTCGGCAGCGGTGTATTCTCGATTGTGGCGCCAAGTTGGCCCGAAGGCCAGCGCATAAGGGCGATAAATGTTTCGACCGTGGAGCAAGTCCACCACGTTGCGCAGGCAACCGCTGTTCGGAGTTGTGAGGACCAGCCAGCCGTTCGGTCGCAGCACGCGATGGATTTCTGCCAGCATGGCAACCGGATCCGTCGTCAAGTGTTCCAGCACTTCGCAGCAAAGCACTCCGGCGAAGCTTTCGTCTGGAAATGGCAAGTCCTCACGTTCCACGTCGTACAGCTCGCTCGCAAATTCATGCGTTTCCCCCAGAGCCGGCAAGCGAATGATCTTGCGGAATTGCCGCTCCCCACCTGCAAAAAAATCTACGTGGGCCAGGGAATACTGATGGAAGCGTTTCATCAGCAGAGCGAACGTGTACGGAATGCTCCCAATCTCGAGGCAGCGATCTCCGCTCTCTGCCGGCGGCACGACTTCGAGCGTGCGGCGAAATCGGCGGAGGTTCCAAGTGGTCCAAGTGTGCCAGTCCGCTCTTTCCGGAGGCGGCGTTTCGACGGCAAGGAGATAGTTACGAATTTCTTCCTCGGAATAGTGCGGCACCGTTCCTAGTTACGCAACTCCGATGTCCAGCGCAAACGGGTGCGGCCAACGAAGCAAACCCCTGGCGGGCCGCCGGATTGGACGCGCTTCCGCCCCGCAGCATGGTTGCCCGAGTTACAACTGGGCTGCCACCTTCCAGATGCTCGGGCGGGAATGTCCCTCTCACTTCCACCATCGAACCTGAAGCGCCCGCCAGGAGACACGGATCCGAGCAACCTGGAGGCGACCGCTCGAGACGAGGCATGGAAATCGTTGTTCCGTAAGGAAAATGCCTCGAAGGGCCTTGTCCGTCACGTCGCGGATAAGGCGCAATCTGCGGAGACGAATGACAGCAAAGCGCACACGCACCACCGTTGGTGTGGCGCAGGTGGGTCACCACGAACATTGTTCGTCCTTACGAGCACTTGGGTAGCTCCGCGCCCGCTACCGGGCGCATCGAGCAGCCGCCTTTTCAACCGGCTGCAGCGCCACCGTCTGCCTCCGCACCACGGTGCCCTGGCATGTTCGGGTTGGCGGGTTTCCCTAGGTCACTCTCCGACTTGGAAGGCGCGCCAGAACGAGTAAGTGTGGATCGCGTTACTGACAATCCACATCGCGGCCAGCCCTTGAAAACTTCTTGCCGGCAAATCTCGGAGTGCGACGTACGCACCCAACGTGGAAACCACGTAAGGCGTGGAAGCGAAAATGTCCCAGTCGGCGTAATACCCAAACACTGGAAACCACACAGAGGACAAAAACAGGAACCCCAAACTACCGACCGCCAACCATTGTGCTAGCGGATCCGAGCCGCGAGCTCGTAGGAGTGCTTCGGGCAAACACAAAGTTCCTACCGGGGCCAATACCAATAAGCAGTTCACGATGTCCCGCAGGTGCTTCCAACTGAAGAAGTCGTAACCGCAATTTGTGATGCAGTAGGCTTTGATCCACTGGATCGGCGCCGCCACATTGCCCCACTTCCCGCCGGCATATGGTGCGCCCATCCAAGCGTAGCCCGCGATGAGCACTACCGGCGCCAGGAACGCCGCAACCCCTGCCAACGCTTGTCGACGTGTTGCGTTGCGCCAAAGGACCCAAGCATGAGCTGGCAGGAAACTCAGTGCGCTCCCGTGCATCAAAGCCGCAAGAGACAGCAAAACGCTGGATGCAAGCATCCAGCCGGTCGTGCCAGACTGAAGCGCTCGGGTGCCCGAGTACACGTACCAGAACAAGAGTGCCAGCGACTTCGGCGTGCCCTTCTCCGGATAGCCGTAAAACAACACGCTAAAGCCACCGGATAAAATCATCAAGAACAGTAGCGGCCATCGGTCGGTGAGGCGTTGCGCCCAGAGAAACAAGGCGACAGCGCTCAGCGCCCCGCTCAAGACGGAGACGAGTTGGCAAGCTTCCGATGGCCAAAGGCCTAACGCATACCCCCAATGGATCGTGTAATACCAGGTCAAAACACCGAGCGGCTCGGCGGTCTCCAACTTCCATTGCGGGAGCGGCCACTGGTCTATCCCGTGCAGGTCCCCGAGCCAATGCTGCACCCGCAACGCCAAAAACCACCCGCCGGAGAACGCGGCGATCGCGCACGCCCATAGAGAACGGCGGCGCACATCCATTGTTGGCAATCGTGCAACCCGGCCCGCCAAATCCGCAGTGACCATCAGCACTGCAGTTGCGAGAGGCAAGTAACGGACTTTTTCCAACGGGAAGTCGCGTAGGCCGGTCCACAGCCACTGGTCCATGCCCCACGGCCAACCGTCGGACCCAGGCGTCGCAAAGCACACGTAGCCAAAAACGAGAACGACCGTGTAACGAATCCATGCCGACGCCAGCATCTTCAACGCACTCCGACCTTAGCGCGAGCCGCTCTTACAGACTTCCGCCAGCGCCTTTGTTTTTCGCCGCCGGGCCTCCGCTCCGGTTGACCAGCACTTCTTCCCAGCGGAAACTCTCATCGGAGCAATCACGGTTCTTCGAACCCCGAACATCCACCTGTGCCCACATCGTCGCTAGCCGGACGAAACGTCGGTCGAATGCAGGCAACCTTTGCAGACTAGATCCGATCTCCGAGGACAGGAAGCGGGCGCAGGTACCGAAATGCGTCTTACGCAGATCGGTCACGCCGCCAACCGTCACGCTGCTCGAAGTTTGCGTCAGGCGCCCGCCACCTACTGCTGCACTGGATGTCACTTGGTCTTGGCTCGAACATCGCCCCAGCGCGTAAGGATCGCGACCGGCAGCAACAAAGCCATCATGAGGGCACTGTATCCTTGCCAAACTGGCAAGTAGGTGCCGAAGCGATCGAACATTGCGGCCGAATAGACGTTGGCGACCATCGTGCTGCCCATGCAAAACGACATGGCCACCCCCATCCACCGGCCGATTTGCGCCGGCCCGAACAACTCCGCTAGCGCGAGAGCCAGCAAGGCCACTACGCCACTGTTGACGGTACCGTAGAAAAGTGCCCACCCCAAAAAGCCAAAGTTCGAGCCGACATTCCACAAAAGCAGTGCGCCCACAGCAAGCCCACCCACAGTCACGCACAAGGTGGGACGAGCACCCCAGCGGCCTGCTGCTCCGCCGATCAACGGTGCGCCGAGCGCGCCCACGAGAATTTGCACGCTCAACACCCGCGAAGCCACGATTGGAGACAAGCCTAAGTCGGTCAAGTAAGAGTGCAGATGCAACTGCACCGAAGTGATGAACGCGTAGATGCCCACGTACACCAAGACGAGCAACCAAAACGCCTTACCGGGGGACTTCCGCGTCTCACCGTCCGTTCGTGACGCCAGCTTGGGACTTCGCACCTCTTTGCCATCGTCGCGTCGCAAGACCAAAGCCACGAGTGCCGCCAGCGCCAAGTAAGCCGCGCCCACCGCCACCAGCGCTGCACGCCACCCATGACGTTGGAGCGTCGCAGCCGTAAGAAGGGGAACGGCACTATTGAGCAAATTATCGCCCCCGTTGAGGATGCCCACCGCCCAACCGCGGCGCACGGTAAAGTGACGCACCACGAGTGCCGAAGCGGCCACCGACCCAATGGCTGCCTGTCCAGGCCCGATGGCTCCCATCACTGGGTAGAGCCAAGCCGAAGAAGGCAACAACGCTAGACCTACAGTGCCCAATCCCACCACGCACGCCCCAGCAACTAACACAGCTCGGGCCCCAGCCTTGTCCGTTGCAAGCCCAACAAGGGCCAAGGCCAACACCATGAGCAGCATCCGCAGGCTCATTGCCGACGCAAAGGTCGTGCGATCGATCTCCAACGCTGCGGTCATCGGCTTCATCAACACGGAAAACGCCAAGGACGAAGCCGATTGCGCGCTCACGGCACATACCCCAACAAGGAGCAACAGCCAGGCCCGCCACGGCTCGCCCCAAAGGAGAATACCGCGTTCCGAAGTCGTGGCCTGCGAATTTCTAGTCGAAATAGTGCCCGGCATTCACATCGAGCGCCTGCCCGGTTACAGCACGCGATAAGTCGGAGGCAAAAAACACGACGGTGTCTGCGATTTCGTCCGAGTCGGGAATGTGATGCAGCGCTGTACGCCCAGCGATGTCCTCGCGCACGGCCTCGAAGGAACGGCCTTCTCGCTCCGCGAGCCAGTGAAAATAACGGGCTAATTTCTCGCTCCAAATGTACCCGGGAACCACGGAGTTCACCCGAATCCCGTAAGGGCCCAACTCCTTTGCCAGGGTCCGAGCTGCCACCAACAGTGCACCCTTGGACGCGGCATACCCTCCCATTCCTGGCTCGATCACGCGCGCAGACATGGAATTGATGAACACGATCGAGCCTCCACCTGCTTCCCGCATCGAGGGCACGACCGCTTGGGTCAACTGCAGCGAGCCAAATACGTTCACCTCGAACACGTCCCGCCAGAGCTGCAGATCGACCTCCTCGAACCGCGGCTCCACACCACCCCGAAACGCGTTGTTTACCAACACATCGATGCGCCCGTAACACTGCACGGCCGCCTCCACCAAGGCAGCGCACGCGTCGCGAGAAATCACGTCGGTGGGAACCGCGAGACTCTCCCCGCCCGCAGCCGCAATTTCTTGCGCGACCTTGGTCAAGTACTCGGCATTGCGAGCGGCCAGCACGAGGCGCGCCCCCTCCCGAGCAAACGCCAAGGCAACACTGCGGCCTAGTCCGGGACCAACACCGGAAACGATTGCTACCTTGTGCTGCAGCAACATGTGGATTGCTGCGCTTAACCAGGAAACACACCAGCAATCAACACTCTTCCCGATGACGGCTCCGGTGAACACCCAGACGGTACACGCTCATCGCTCAGCTTCAACTCGCGCATGCACCGCCGGCGTGTACGTGAAGAACTCGAGTCCTTGTGAGGACCTTCTCGCTCGTGCTCATGCGATGCCCCGCACCACGATGTTTCCAAACGTGGAGCCCTGGTCGAGCCAAAAGAGCTCTGGCTCCAGGATGCCCACGAGTTCCCTGCACATTGCCACACTCGTCCGATGTTTGCGGGCCAAAGAGCAAGCTTTGGCTCGGTCTTGCTTGAGTTCGAGCGCACAAGGTAGTCTCAGGATCGGCATCTCGACAGTTTCCACACGAGGGAAGGGGAAAGGATCCAAATGAAGCCGCGAATTTGGTTTTGGGTCATGCTGATCACGATTGCGCCTGCCACGTTTTTCTTGGGCTGTGGCAGCGACGGTGAACCGCCTGGATTCGCCAATGTCCCCGGCGGAGCGAACGCTTGCGGAGACCGCTGCGTCATTTTGTCTCCCAGCGACGACGATCAAGAGACGATTCAACGCGCGCTGATCGAAGCACGTCCGGGAGATACGATTTTGTTGCGCGCCGGCGTGTATCGCCTGTCTGGACAGCTCTCGCTCGACGTGGACAACGTGACCATCCGGGGGGAAGGGAAAGACCGCACCATTTTGTCGTTCCGCAACCAAACTTCGGGGGCTGAGGGGTTGCTCGTCACTGCCAATGATTTCACGATCGAAGACTTAGCCCTCGAAGACAGCCCGGGAGACCTGCTGAAAATACTGGGTGGGAAGAACATCACGATCAGGAGAGTACGGGCGGAGTGGACGCGTGGGCCCAACACCGAGAACGGCTCGTACGGATTCTATCCCATCGAGTGCACCAACGTCCTCATCGAGGACTCGGTGGTCCGTGGCGCTTCGGACGCCGGAATTTACGTCGGCCAGTGTCACAACATCATCGTCCGCCGCAATTACGTGTACGAAAACGTGGCGGGCATCGAAATCGAAAACTCGACCGACGCCGACGTCTACCACAATACCGCAACGCACAATACCGGAGGCATCCTCGTGTTCAACTTGCCTGGCTTGCCGTTTCTCGATGGTCGGCGCACCCGTGTGTTCGACAACGACGTCGTCGAGAACAACACGCCGAATTTTGCCCCTCGGGGTACCACGGTCAGTGCAGTGCCCCGCGGTACTGGAATCATGATTCTCGCCAACGACGAGGTCCAGGTGTTCCGGAATCGCTTGCGTAGCAACGGAACGTTTCAAATTTTGATCATCAGCTACAACACGGCGCAAATCATCGGGAATCTGCGAGGAGCCGACCCGCGCTACGATAAGTACTCCGAGGCCATCTTCATTTACGATAACCTTTACGAAAATGGCGGAACGGACGGCGACCCCGACACGACCGAACTGATTGGTCCGATTACTGGCTTGCCCTTGCCGGATATCTTGATCGATGGTTTCGAAGACTCCCGAAAGTACGTGAACGGCAAGCTTCCCGACTCGTTGCGCATCTGCATCCAGGATCCAGCGGCACGCTTGTACAATGTGGATTTGCCCCGGTTCGGCGGGCAGGCCAGTAATGCGCGCGAGCCCTACGACTGCCGCTTCCCGCTTTTGCCTCCCGTGGTGATTCCTGGAGTCAGCGAGCAAGCACCTCAGCCGCTACCTTTTCCATCGCCACCGCCGGCAACCCCGACTCCCGTGGCCGTCAATGCGGAAACGCGCTGCACCGTTGCGCCTGGCAACAGCGTGAATTTCGACGTCAACGACGAACCGTGCGAGTTCTTGTCGAGTTATCGGTTCTTCGTGGGTCCGATGCGGGAACTCCGGCCGAACGATGGGGTCACGCCCTACGACCTCAACACGCAGCTCTTTTCGGATTACACGAACAAACATCGCTTCGTTTACTTGCCTCCAGGGAAGAAAGCCAAGTACGACGCCCAAGCTTCCTTCGATTTCCCTGTGGGAACCGTCATCATCAAGAATTTTGCCTATCCGTACGACATGCGCGCCCCGCACAGCGGGGAACGACTGCTCGAAACTCGCTTGCTCATCCGACGCGAAGACGGTTGGATCGGTCTCCCCTACGTCTGGAACGCTGAGGAGACCGAAGCGCGGCTCAAAGTGCTCGGAATGCCCTTGCGCGTAACGGCAGTCCAAGCGGACGGGCAGCCCGCGACGTTTGATTACAATGTGCCAAACGCGAACCAGTGCAAGGAGTGTCACCGCGAATCGTTCAAGAACACGGGCCCCATCGGTACCAAGGCACGCAATCTGAACAAAGACTTCGCCTACGACACCGGGATCGAGAACCAACTGGTGCATTGGACGCGCATCGGGATTTTGGAAGGCGCTCCGGCCGATCCAACGCTTGCCCCCCGAGCAGCGGTGTTGGAGGACCCGACAAGCGGCACCGTCGAAGAACGAGCGCGTACGTACCTCGATGTCAATTGTGCGCACTGCCATAACCCAGCCGGAGCGGCACGCACGACGGGGCTGTTCCTCGGCATTGGACAAACCGACCCGTTGGCCTTGGGTATCTGCAAGTCGCCCGTCGCAGCAGGCCGCGGGACCGGCGGCTTTCGCTACGACATCGAGCCCGGCAAGCCCAACCAATCGATCTTGCTCTTTCGCATGATCTCCCTAGATCCCGGCATTGCCATGCCGGAACTTGGTCGGCGGAGAGTCCATCAAGAAGCCATCGATGTGATTCGAGAATGGATCGCTTCTCTTCCGGGAGATTGCTCCGGACGATAGCGCGGATGCTGGTAGAGGACGGACGATGACGATCGGGCGTGAAGTGCTGAGCGAGGAGCAGGCATCCCCGAATTACCGCATGCGTTTGGTCCGTTGGCGCCGCACCGGCGACGAGTGTTGGGAGGTTCTCGACGCCCACACCTCGACTCCCGTTGTGACGGGTCTCCCGCATCGTGAGGAAGCGCTGAGAATCGTGCGCGCCTGGGAGCGCTTGAGCCAGCGTATTCCCGGAGGACTCGAAGGGCATATCGTGCCCCATTGATGATGGGAGGATCGTCGATGCACTCACGCGTCCCGCGCGTCGCCTTGGTTACTGGAATTGCCTCCGGCATCGGGAAAGCGGTGGGGCTACGTCTGGCCAGGGCTGGTTGGGCCGTGGGTGGCATCGACGTGAACCCTGGAGGCGCGTCCTGGGGCGACGAGGTCTCGGAGGCACCGTGGGCGTTTGCCCAAGCAGACGTGGCAGACGCGGATTCGCTCAGCCAAGCGGTCACCCGCTTGCGGGCCGAACTCGGTCCGTTCACCGGACTGGTACACGCAGCAGGAATTTGCGTGTACACTCCACTCGAACAGCTTGCTCCCGAGGTGTTCGACCGTACGGTCGCTGTACACTTGCGTGGCGCTTTCCTGTGCGCGCGCTTCGTGGTGCCGGACATGCGCGCCGCCGGCTGGGGCCGCATTGTCAACATTGGCTCGGTTGCCGGGTTGAACGGCGGCGGCCGTGGCATCGCCCACTACGCCGCGGCCAAAGCAGGGATCGTAGGGTTCACCAAAGCGCTGGCCCTGGAACTCGGAAGTTCGGGGGTCACAGCAAACATCGTCGCACCTGGGCTGATCGATACTCCGCTCGTGCGCGGTTCAGGCCTCCCCGAGCAAGCCATTGCGGAGTATGGGAAGCGCGCACCCGTAGGGCGCGTCGGCGTGCCAGAAGATGTCGCGGCTGCTGTAGCGTATCTCTTCTCGGACGAAGCTAGCTACGTTACCGGGCAGGTGCTGAGCCCAAACGGCGGCGTATATCTCTGACTACCTAAGGGGCGGCAACCTTCCGCGGGATCCCGCATCGAATCAGCGATCTGTTACAAACCCGCGTTGACCGCCCGTGGGGTGGGAGTTTCGTTCAAGGACAGGCATTTCGTCACCCAACCGGTGCACAAGCCACCCCAGGTCGCGAACTCCGGATTCTCCGCGCCCTTGTTTCGTTCATTCCCCGAACAAGAGCTACAAGACCACGCCTAGGCAGAAGACGCGCACACACCCCCTACTCTCAAGAGCATTGTCGCGCGCACCTCTGAAAGCGCAGCTGTGGTATCCACTAGCTCACGATCCGGGGCCTTCCGACCCGATGTCCGCACGCGCTCCGTAACGTCCGTCGCGATTTCCCCTTGCGAAGCAATGGAGAAGTCGCGTCAATCAGAGCCCGACTACGCTTCGTCCCACACCAGTTGCGGGCTCCCAACGTGACGCAACCGTTCCAAGGCGGTCCGTTCTAACCGGCGCACCTCGATCGGCGACAAGCCAAGTAACGCCCCGACCTCCCGGTAGCTCCGGCACCGAGACCAGCCGCCATATCGGAGTTGCAGAATGCGCTGTTCAACATCCCTGAATCGCCGGCTTTGGCCCTGTAGAATCCCAAATCGTTTGTCCATGGCTCCCCCACCGGCGATCTTTATCCGCCACATCCTAGCCGCAAGCAAGAGAAAAACTTACCAAGGCAGACGCTTCAGCCGGGGCCACCTGCCCGTGGCGATCCGCGGCTCCCGGGCCGAACGGTGCGCGTGGCCCTCTCTTCAACTGTGGAAGGGGTTGCGCAGCAAAATGGTTTCGTTTCGGTTTGCCCCGACCGAAATGAGGTACATGGGGGTTTCCGTGAGTTCCTCGAGTCTCTGAATGTACCGGCGAGCATTCCGTGGCAAATCCTCGATTGTGCGTGCACTGGTGAGTGGCTCGTTCCAACCAGGATGTTCCTCGTACACTGGCTGGGCATTTCGCAGCACCTGCATGCTCGCAGGAAAGTGTTCGTAGCGCTGGCCGTTGTACTCGTACGCCACACAGATCCGGATCGGGTCGATTCCGGTCAGCACATCGATCTTCGTCAGCGCCAGCCCTTGGATGCCGTTGATCCGCACAGCGTGGCGGACGACGACCGCGTCGAACCAACCGCAGCGGCGCGGACGGCCGGTCGTGGCACCGAACTCGTCCCCATCTTGCCGCAACTTCTCCCCGGTTGCGTCGTGCAACTCGGTGGGGAACGGACCGCTGCCGACCCGCGTCGTGTACGCCTTGACGATGCCTACCACACAGGAAATGCGCCCGGGCGGAATTCCCACGCCCGTACATGCGGCGCTGGCCACGGTGTTCGACGACGTCACAAATGGGTAGGTCCCGTGGTCGACGTCGAGCATCGTGCCCTGACCGCCTTCCAACAATAAACGCTGGCCTTTGGACAGCGCCTGCGCGAGGTACACACTCACATCGGTCACATACTTCGCCAGCCGCTCCCGGTACCGGGAGTACTGCTCGTGAATCGCGTCGAACGCAAACGGCTCCTCTTGCAACAAGGCGCGGATATACGCGTTCTTCTCGGCCAGCGTGTTCCGCAGTAAATCGTGAAACGACGATTCGTCCAGCAAATCGGCAAAGCGAATACCGATTCTGGCCATCTTGTCCTCGTACGTGGGGCCGATCCCGCGACCTGTCGTGCCGATGCGGTCTTCTCCGCGAAGGCGTTCGCGCGCCAAATCGATGGCCCGGTGGTACGGCATGATCAAGTGCGCGCGATCGCTGATCTTCAGAAGTTGGTCGTCGAGCAAGTAGCCCCGATGCTGTAGCCGCTCGATTTCCTCGATCAGCACCGCCGGGTCGACCACCACTCCGTTGCCGATTACGCACACCTTGCCGGGGTGCAAAACACCAGAGGGGACGAGGTGCAGTACCGTTTTCTCTCCGCCGACCACGAGGGTGTGCCCCGCGTTGTTCCCGCCCTGATACCGGGCGATCACATCGGCATGTTCCGCGAAGATGTCGACGACTTTGCCTTTTCCCTCGTCGCCCCACTGGGCTCCGACAACGACAACAGCAGGCATGCAGCTCTAACTACAGTTTAATCAAGTGTGCGGAAATGATGTTGGGCAGGCGGCGTAACTTTTCCATGACCACTTCCGGCACTGGGTCGTCCACGTGCACGAGCGACACCGCAAGCCCACCGACGTGTTCCCGGCCTAGTTCCAACCGGGCAATGTTGATTTTTGCTTCACCCAGCAAGGTTCCGACGGAACCGACCACACCGGGAACGTCCCGGTTGTGCAGCATCAAAATGTATCCTTCGGGGTCTGCATCAAGGAAAAAGTTGTTGATGCGCACGAGGCGTACCACCTTTTGACCGAACACGGCCCCGGCAACAACGTTCACCCCGCTCTCGGTAGTGGCCGCTACCGTGACAAGGTTCGAGAACCCCTTCGGCTGTGCAGTTTTCGCCTCGACCACTCGGATCCCGCGCTCTTGTGCAATGGTGCCTGCATTGACGTAGTTCACCACGCTGGACTCCAGCACTCGATTCAGCAGGCCACGCAGTACCGCGAGCGTCAGGGGTTTCACGTCGTAGTTCGCAATGTCTCCCGCGTACTCGATGGCAAGCTCTTTCGGCGCTTGCGTCAACATCTGGCCCTGCAAACTCCCGAGCTTTTCGGCCAGCGTCAGATATGGGGACAGGACTTGGAGCAGCTCAGGACTCATCGACGGCACGTTGACCGCATCTTGGATCACGCCACGCGTGAGGAAATTCACGATTTGCTGGGCAATGGCCACAGCGACATTCACTTGCGCCTCCTCCGTGGCTGCCCCCAAGTGCGGAGTGCAAATCACCTGCTCCAAGCGCAGCAACGGATGATCGGGCGGCGGTGGCTCTTGCGCAAACACGTCCAAGGCAGCGCCGGCGACCTTTCCCGACTCGATCGCCTGTTGCAAAGCAGCTTCGTCCACGATCCCACCTCGGGCGCAGTTCACCAGGCGCACCCCCTTTTTCATCCGAGCAAACGCTGCCGCCCCGATCATCCCTCGAGTCTCGTTCGTCAGAGGAGTGTGGATGGTGATGAAGTCCGCTCGCTCGAGGACTTCTTCGAAGGGCGCGAGCTCCACGCCGAGGCGCTGGGCGACCTCGCGGGAAATAAAGGGATCGTAGGCAATGACGCGCATTTTCAATCCGAGGGCACGCTCGGCAACCAACGTGCCGATATTCCCCATCCCAATGATTCCCAACGTCTTATTGAAGACCTCGGAGCCGATAAACTTGCTCTTTTCCCACTTGCCAGCCTTCATGGAGGCTGTGGCCTGAGGAATCATGCGCGCAAGCGACAGCATCATGCTGATGGTGTGCTCGGCTGTCGTTACATTGTTGCCCGCAGGGGTGTTCATCACCACGATGCCTTTTCTCGTGGCCGCTTCTACATCGATGTTATCGACCCCAATTCCAGCACGGCCAATCACTTTCAGGTGATCGGCCGCTTCGATCACCTCGGCAGTGACGGTCGAACCGCTACGAACAATCAGGGCGTGAAAAGGCCGGATTTTCTCACGTAGCTCTTTCGGTTTCAGTCCGGCCGCTTCCTCGACTTCGATCTCCGGGCAGGCACGCAAAATCTCCAATCCCTGCTTTGCCAGTTTGTCCGCAACCAACACTTTGAACATCGCTTCACTCCGGCAAGCCTTGCATCAGCACAGACTCGGCAGCTCCAACGCCGCGGCCAAGCGCAACATCGTGCCCGAACTTCTTCAGTGCCATTTCCAACGCGCCAATGGCGACCAGGGTATCGAACGTGTCAATGAAGCCCAAGTGTGCAATTCGCACGATTTTTCCTTTGAACTGGTCCTGCCCACCCGCAAACGTCACACCCATGCGGTCGCGCAAGTACGCAACCAGCTTCCCTCCCGGAACACCTTGGGGAACGTAAATTCCGGTGGTTGCCGGACTCGGATGCTCCGGTGCGACCAAGTCGAGCTCCAGCGCGCGCGCTGCCGCTCGCGTGGCCTCTGCTTGGCGCGCCTGGCGTGCGAACGCGCGTTCCAACCCCTCCTCTCGCAGCATCGCTAACGCCTCCCGCAATCCAATGATCAAGGAGATGGCAGGGGTCCATGCGGTGGTATCCTTGGCCAAATTTTCCCGCTCTTTTGCCAGATCGAAGTAAAACCGTGGCAACCGGGCGGTTTTCGTGCGCTCCCATGCTCGTTCGCTCAAAGCGATGAACGCTAACCCGGGAGGTAGCATCAGCGCTTTTTGCGAACCGGTCACCAATACATCGATGCCCAAACGATCCATCGGTAGGTCGTAAACGCCCACCGCTGTGATTCCGTCGACAATGAGCAAAGTTTCCCGCTTTCGCGTGAGCGCAGCAATCTCGGCAACCGGATGCACCACCGTCGTCGACGTTTCGCTCGCTTGCACGAACACCCCACGGATCTCCGGGTGATTCTGCAAGGCTTTCTCCACCTCGTCGACCCGAACCGCCTTGCCCCATTCCACGCGAATTTCGTGCACCGTCAGTCCATAGCGTGCAGCAATCTTGGCCCAGCGCTCGCCGAACTTGCCGCCGTTGACCACGAGCACCTCTTCCCCCGGCGAGAACAGGTTTGTCACCGCCGCCTCCATGGCGCCCGTACCCGAGGCAGCGAGCATCAAAACATCCTGCTGGGTTTGAAACAGCCATTTCAGCCCCGCTTTCGCCTCTGCGAAAATCTGACTGAACTGCGGTGTGCGGTGATGAATGATGGGCTGTGCCATCGCCAACAAAACGCGCGCTGGCACGGGTGTCGGTCCTGGAGCGAGCAAGTAGTGCTTCATCGTACTTTTCCTCCCGCAAAAAAAAACCTGAACCTCTACTGCTCAGAGGCCCAGGCGCACGGCCCACTGAAGGTCAGCACTTCCCCGTGGTCGATTCCACGTTGAACGCCAGTCGTGCAGACCAATCAATGTGTGGCGCTTCGATAGTCAAACCGAACCAGGCTGTCAACGTGCACCATTGAGCGTGGCTCCGCTCCTGGCTAGCGCGAGCCATTGACCAAAGTCATGAACTCTTCCCGAGTTTCCTGGTGGGTGCGAAACACGCCGAGCATTGCGCTCGTAACCACAACGGAGTTCTGTTTTTCGACGCCGCGCATCCGCATGCACAAGTGTTCCGCCCGCAGAACCACGCCCACACCAAGGGGGTCGAGCTCCTCCATCAGCGTGTTTGCGATCTGTGTGGTCATTCGCTCCTGTACCTGGAGCCGCCGTGCGTACACGTCCACGAGCCGGGCAAGTTTGCTGATACCGATGATCTTGTGGCGGGGGATGTAGGCAATTGTGGCACGGCCAAAAAACGGCAAGATGTGGTGCTCGCAAAGCGAGAAAAAATCCACATCTTTCATGACGATCATCTCCGAATAGTCCTCGGTAAACAGGGCATTGTTGACGACCTGTTTCGGGTCCTCGTGGTAGCCCTTCGTCAGGTAGGCGAGAGCTCGTGCAACCCTCTGTGGCGTTTTGCGTAACCCTTCGCGGTTCGGGTCCTCCCCCAGAAGGTGCAGCAGTTCCGCAACCACGTGCTCGAGCGACCGGTCTTGCTTCATGATTCGGAACGTTAACGGAAACGTTCTGCGAAGCAACCAAAGCGTTCGTTCGGCAGTTTCACACGCGCTCGCGCTGCCGATGCAATCTCCGATAATCGTAGGCCGTTGCCATGAACACCAGCAACGCACCAAGGCCGCCTTCGCACTCTCGGCGTAACACGCGCAGGCGTTCGAACCACTCTTGGAACACCACTTCCCACTTCTCGTGCGCTCCGCTGTTGTCGGCTGACATCATCTGCAAGGCCATACAAACGCCTCGCAAGGCACTGAAACGAAGATGGTTGGGGAAGGCGTCCCACTCTACGAGCGCCAACGGACGGGTCCTGTCATAAGCCCGCACGAGTGCCTCGAACGGCTCTAGGCGATACCGCCGTCCGAGAAAGCAGTAACGGTTCACGGCTTGGGCAAGGTCGAACAAGAACGGCCCGCGGTGATCAGGTTCGCAGTGCAACACGAACGCGACTTCGTTTCCGTCGAAGCAGAAACGATCCGGTCCCACTTCCCCGAGAATGGGCCCCCGGGGTAACTTCGCCCCTTCCAGGGCGCTGCCCAGGAATTCGAATTCTTCGTCGAGCACACGCACCGTACGCTTGAGGTGCGCGGGTACACTGGAACGCACGCAGAGGTACAACTGGTGCAGTCGCTCCCAACTGAATCGCTCCTCACTACCTTTCCGGTAGCCTTTCCCTGCCCAGTGATACCGCGCCAGCGTTCGGCCAACAGCGGCAAGATGCCGGAGGTTGCCGTTCTGCATCGGCTGCAAACACCAGCGCTTCACTTCATGCACACTCCAGATCTCGTGGTGCAAGGCGAGCCATTGGCGGCCTGCACGGTCGGACACCGGGACCGGCACGGGCAGGCCATGCCTACGCATGTAAGTCCAGAAGTGTGCCGCCCGCTTGAGCTCAAGTTCCGTACGCTCCCAACGGGAGGCAATGTACATCCCCCGGGCTGTTTCGATGAGCACCGTTCCCAGCGGACAATCGCGCAGCCGCCGGGTCTTGAGCACTTCAGGCAAGCCAAAGGCAGCCACGATTTCGTTCTTGCTGGTTTTCGCCTTGGCGATGCTGTTTTCCATCCCGGCACGCTGCCTTGTTGGTCTACCGACCCGGAAACCTTGCGGCAGGCGGGTCCACGTGCCGGCTACCCTACGCCACCCAGGAGGCCGAAGTCAAGAGAATTTTCGGCTCTTGTTCGCCTCACGGGGCGAGCACGACGATGCCTCACCCAAGCCGGCTCTTCTTCATGGAATTCCCAAAAGCTTGTGCACCTGCGGCAACACGCGTACCCGTTCGTGCTTGCTACGCGCTACCGCGAACAAACGGCACAATCTCTCGGTCATGATCGACGGCCTGCCTCGTTCATCGGTAATGGGTTGCAAAAAGAGCGGCACAGCGGGCGCCAGCTCCTGTACCAGCGCGGCCGCCCGCTGAACCTCGGCAGCGTCCGTGTGCTCGTCGACCAAGACCTTCACGTAACACTCACGCTGCGACGCGAGTTTCAAGAAGTCCCGATGGGCCTCCCAAAACTCCCGTTCCCCGCTGTTACTCGGCAATTTGACATCCATGCTCACCACATCGATGGCGGGCAAAACGAGCGCAAGCTGATCTGGCAACATGCCATTCGTTTCCAGGAGCACTGGCAAGCCGGGGGAAAACTCGAGCAAAAATTGCCGGAGAAAACGAGCCTGGATGAGGGGTTCCCCGCCCGTGAGCGCGATCATTTGCAAACCCGGCTCATCGCACAGGAACCTAGCGACTACGTCGCTGAGCTCCGCTGGCGTTACGGGATTGGTGCGGATTTCTGCAGTTTCGCTTCCGGGCTTCAGCCACCGCCACGTGGGTGTCCGTTCGAGGCTCCCGGGAGTGTCACAGTAACGGCAACGCAGGTTGCAGCCAGCGAACCGGATAAACAGGTGCCGTTCTCCCACGTGGGCACCTTCACCCTGAAAAGAAGCGAATATCTCTGTCAGATAGCCGTACATCGGGTTCGCTCAAAAGTATGTTGCGCAAATCGGCGCTGCGCGTTGCAGGGGTCAAGGGTACAAGACGGCGATCTGCAAATCCATCACGTTGGTGCCCGTCGGACCAGTCACAAAGAGGTCTCCCAACGTGGCGAAGAACTCGTAACTGTTGTTTTCATCCAGGTAACGCATCGGATCCATGCCTCGGTTGCGAGCGCGAACAAGCGTCGTACCGTCCACAAACGCACCTGCAGCATCGGTGGGACCGTCAGTTCCGTCCGTTCCAGCACTGAGTACGGCTACAGGCCACCCGTCTAGAAGGGGCGCGAGCGCTAGTGCAAATTCCTGGTTGCGCCCTCCTCTTCCTTTACCCCGAACGGTGACAGTGGTTTCACCCCCCGCCACTACGCACGTGACGCTTGACGGGTTTTCGCGGAGGCGACCCTGAATCAGGGCAGCAAATTCGGCAGCGGCAGCTCGCGCCTCTCCGACTATCGGCGCATCGAGAATCTCCACGTGCCAACCCCAGCGAGATGCTTGGCCAGCTGCAGCTTGTTTTGCGTCCTTGTTGGCGGCGACCACGCGATAGTGACTGTAAGCCGCTTCTGGCTCGTGCGGCTTGAGCGTTTCCGGCTCGAGGCCAGCCAGTCCTCGATCGATCAAATGGCGGACCGACTGGGGAGCCTCGCCCCACAAGGCAAATTTCTTCAAAACTTGGGCAGCGTCTTCGAATGTGCTTGGGTCCGGCACAGTTGGCCCAGAGCCAATGACTGCGGGATCGTCGCCAACGACATCCGAAATCGCCACGGTGAACACCGGACGCGCCAGGCGACGCAGCAATCCGCCGCCTTTGATCCGCGAGAGATGTTTGCGTACGGTGTTCACTTCGTCGATGCTCGCACCGCTTTCCAGCAACATTCGATTCGTGGCCACCTTCTCCTCCAGGGTTAGCGGCGGCCGCGGAGCAACTAACAAGCTCGATGCCCCACCACTCAGCAGGAACACCACGCCAGCGGCGTCCACAGGATCGCAAAGCGCCAAGAAGCGGTCGGCGGCCTCTATCGAGCGTTCGTCAGGCAGCGGGTGACTGGCCTCGAGGACCTCGATGTCCGGGACCCAAACCTCGTTCCCTGGGTTTACAACCACGGCGCCACGGTAACTTTTTGCTGGCAGATGCTTGCAAACACCGCGAGCCATCCGAGCGGCCGCTTTCCCAGCTCCCAGGATCAACAAGGGAAAGGGCATCTGTACTTTTTCCCCTGCCGGGCCAAGCCACTGAATCGAAGCGTCTGCTACGACCAACGCGCGAGCAACACATGCTTCCGGCTCGACCGCGGCTAAGGCTGACCAGTACAGCGTTTCGAGTCGGGCCCGCCAGTCCACCATGGGGCCTCAGTGCATCCGCGACGACCGGCCTTGCTAAACCATCGCCCGTACCCGGGGAGCTCGGAGGCTAGTTTTCTTCCTCGATGTCTGTCGCACTGAGATGTCGGTACGCCCGGTCGTCGTCGTAGCGCCGCTGCAACTTTGCCTGCTTTTCTTCTTGCGCCTGGCACGAAACGCACAGGCGGGTGAAGGGCAGCGCCATCAAGCGGCCCTCAGCAATTTCAGCTTCACAGCTCTCGCAAATTCCGTACGTGCCTTCTTCGATTCGGTCGAGAGCGTCCTGAATGGCTTGCAATTTTTCCCGATCACGATCCGTGAGCAAAAAGGAAATTTCTCTGTCTCGCTCTTCGCTCGCTAAATCGTAGCTATCCATGCCGCCTTCCTTGCTGACCTCACGGCCTAGTTGCCGATCCTTGTCGATTTCGCGCAAGAGCTGGCGACGCATTTCCAAGAGCTTTGCTTGCATCTGTTTGAGGAAACTTTTTCTCATGGGGACCTCGAAAAGGGCGACGCAAGTTAAATGCCAAGCGGCTTCGTGTCAACCGAGACATCCAGCAAAGGGGTGCCACGTAAGTCGTACGTCGATGCACCAACGATGCGTACTGGGATCACTTGCCCTACCGGCGCAGGTTCTGTCAGATACACCACCCCGTCGATCTCAGGGGCCTGTGTCTCGGTTCGCCCGAACCACCGGCCACGGTGGTCTTGGCCGCACACCAGAACCGGTAAAGTTTTGCCCACTTGGCTCCGCTGGTGTTCTGCGGCGATTTCCGCTTGCACGCGCATGAGTTCCCGGTACCGCCGCCGCTTGACCGTGGCCGGCACTTGATGGGGCAACTCCGCTGCCGGCGTGCCCTCTTCGCGCGAGTACGTAAACACGCCGACGCGTTCGAAGCGTTGTTCCCGCACGAAGTCCAACAACGTACGGAAATCCTCCTCCGTTTCCCCTGGGAAACCAACAATAAAAGACGTTCGGATGGCCACCCCGGGCACGAGGGCGCGAATCCGCGCCAGGAGCAAGCGCAACTGTTCGCCATCCCGCTCGCGCCGCATGGCCCGCAAGATCCGCGTGCTCGCGTGTTGCAAGGGCATGTCTATGTACGAGCAGACCTTTTCCTCCTCGGCGATGACATGGAGGAGGTCGTCGGTTACGTAGCGAGGATAGTTGTACAGCAACCGAATCCACTTGAGTTCTCGGATCCGCGCAAGCTCGCGCAGGAGTCGCGCCAGCGTGGTACCATCGCGCCGGTCGCGTCCGTACGCGGTCAGGTCCTGCGCCACTAGGTTGATTTCCACGACACCGTCTTGAACTAGCTGCTCTGCCTCCGCCAAAACCGAGTCCAAGGAGCGGCTTTCGTGGCGTCCGCGGATTTTCGGAATAATGCAAAAGCTGCAACGGTGGTCGCAACCTTCGGACACTTTCAGGTACGCGCTGAAAAACTCGCCCGTCCGCACTCGCGGCAGCTTGACGTCAGGCAAGACGTGAGCAGCCCCGCGGTAAGCAGCAGAGCGCGGATAACTGGTGGCTGCCAATAACTCCGGCAGCCGCTGGAAGTCGCCTGTTCCGAGAAACGCGTCGACCTCTGGCAGGGCCTGGGCGAGCTCGTCGCCGTAGCGCTGCACCAAACATCCAGTCACGATCAGGCGGCGGTGGGCCGCACCGGCCTTCCACTGCGCCAATTCGAGGATTGTATCGATAGACTCGCGTTTCGCGGCATCGATAAAGCCGCAAGTATTGACCACCACGACATCGGCACTGTCGGGCTCGGAAACGATTTCCGCCCCCTGTTGCACGGCCAAGCCAAGCATGATTTCGCTGTCCACTCGGTTCTTTGGGCAGCCCAAACTCTCTAGGTACACCTTTGGCATCGTGCGAACGGGTTCGTATAGGCGAGGCCCTTCCTGACCGCAACCATTCCTCGACATATCGGCGGCTTGCGAGCGACTCCTAGGGCAGCGTGGTTTCGCTCGCATCGGCGAGCTGCTAGCAGGGCTATGTTTACTTATTTGAGGAGACGGTTTCTGATGCGTCGGTTCTTGCTCAGCGCGCTCGCTGCCTTCGGGGTGTTCACCTTCGCGACCTCCCGTGTGGCGTTGGCTCAAAAGGCGTCTGCTTCATCGGGTGGCCAGGCCGCCGCACGGGTGAACGGCCGGCCAATTCCGTTGGAAGAAGTCAAAAAGGTCGCGCAGGAAATTGCCGAACAAGGCCAAACCAGGGTCGACAGCACGGTATGGAACAGCGCACTCGAACAGCTCATCACCGCTGAACTCCTGCTTCAAGCCGCGAAGAGCCAAGGTGTGGCTGTGAGCGAAAAAGAGATCGATCAGGAACTTCAGGAGATCCAGGCTTTTGGCAAGGATCACCCGTTGGTGGAGTGGCTCCGCAAGACGGACCCGAACCGGGCACGGGAAGAGATCCGGCGCAGCTTGCTTATCGAGAAGTTTCTCGACAAGCGCATCAAAGTAGAAATTTCGCCGGCGCAGGTTCGGCAATACTACGAAGAGCACGCGGAACGTTTCGAGCGCCCCCCAATGGTGCGAGCAAGCCACATTCTCATCCGCGTGCAGGGAAACGACCGCGAATCCGCGCGCAAGCGCGCAGAAGAACTCCGTGAACGGGTGATGAAGGGCGAGGACTTTAGCGAGCTGGCAAAGCGGTACTCACAAGATCCTTACACCGCTGCCAAAGGGGGCGACCTCGACTTTTTTCCGGAGCGGCCCACGCCGGTCGCACAAGCTGCATTTCAACTCGAAGTCGGCCAAGTGAGCGATATTGTCGAAAGTCCTTACGGGTTTCACATCATTAAGGTCACCGCGCGCCGCCCTGCTGGCCGGGCTTCGCTCGAAGAAGTATCGGACGAAATCCGCTCCCTACTCGAAGAAGATCGCCGGGAAGAAGCCGAGGAGGCACTGGTCGAAGAACTGCGCCAAAAAGCGCGGATCGAAATCCTGGTTGCCAATCCTCCCGCGAGTAACGCGCCGACTCCGGAAAAGAAATAAGACCGAAGTCAGTGTCGAAGCCGTCCGCCGGAGGAGTCGTTACGCGTGCTCGGGCACACGATACCCGGCCCCGTGACCATTGCGCCTCTTATGCCCGCTGACCTCCACGCAGCCTCGATCTAGCGAGCAGGCCCCGGGGGCCGTCGCTACATGGAGGTAGAGGCTGCTTTCTTTTGCGCCTTCTTCGGGCGGGACGCAGCTTTTGCCTTTGCCCCGGCGGCCCCTTTACCCTTTTTCCCGCGCTCCAGCTCCTGCCGCACCTCGCGGGCGTACTTCTCCACTTGAGCCGCCACCGTCGCTGCTTGTTTGCGCAATTGGTTGGCCGTTTGCTCCAAGCGCTTCAAGATTCCAGTTTCCTGCACACGCTTGCGGATTTCCGTACGGAGCTGCTTCGCGACGCTCTCGACCTCTCGCACAAGCTGCGTGATCCGATCATTGGTCCCCTTCTCCGCCATGTCCGGCCTCCTTCTGACCCGTTTGTGCGCTGCTTCCCTACCAGAATCCGCGGCGCGTGCATAGTCATCGGTTGCACAATCGCAACAATTTTCTCTCGGAGAGAATACCAGCGGTAAGAAACGCCCTGGCAAACCTTGCCTTTCCATAACGACAGAGTCGCCCGACACAGCTTGGTTCAAGGATTGCAACTGCGCCTCCCCAACGAACCACCAGGAAGAGGCACAGGGGCTATGAGCGCAGCCGATCGTTGGATCTTCGAGGAACTCTTCGGGGAAGACGTCCTTTTACCGACTCAGTACTATCGCGACCTCGCTGCTGACCGTCCCTTACGTTCGGGCGAGTGCCATTTGCTGGCCGCGCTTCTGGCCGACGCCATCCGCTGCTACCAGCGCAACTACAGCGCGCGCGACCGAGCCCGCCAACGTTTGTTTCGCGAAGCCGAGCAGTGGCTCATGGAACCCGAACCAGGCCCGCGTACCGACGGCACGTTTTCCTTCCAGTACGTGTGCGACGTTCTACGGCTAGACCCGGAAACAATCCGCTCGAAGCTCCGCCGATGGAGCGCGGCACAGCCACCTCGGCCAGATCCTTTGCCAGCTCGGCGGCGAGGCCGCCGGCGGCGGGTCGTTTGAGCAGTACGGAGAGGCTTGCATTGGCTCGTGCTCCGATCGTGGAATCGCATTTGGTGGGCGTACGCTCTGCCCACCGAGAGAAAGCAATTTCGGATTAGGACCAACGGCGGGTCGATGTTGGTCTCCCTCGACATCGGCTCAGTTTCGGCTGTAAGATGCGCCGCATGCAGAAGCTCGTCATCCTTCACAATCCACGCTGTGCAAAGAGTCGGGAGGCCTTGAAGCTCTTGCAAGAACGCGGAGTGCCGCTCGAGATTGTCGAGTACCTCAAGCACCCTCTCAGTCTCGACGAGCTCAAAAAGCTCAGACAAAAGCTCGGATTGCCCGCCTCCCAGTGGGTACGCAAGAAAGAGAAGGAGTATGCTCAAGCTGGGCTCTCGAAGGACAGCTCCGAAGCGGAGATCCTGAGCGCCATTGCTCGGTACCCAATTTTGCTGGAGCGGCCAATTGTGATCCGCGGGCAAAAGGCAGTGATTGGCCGGCCGCCGGAAAAGGTTCTCGAGTTAGTGAAGGAAAGTTAAGAGCACGAGCGCTTGTGTGCGGGGCTCACGCCTCGAACCGAATACGCAGCGGTTCCGTGGCCGTTTCCTTTCCTCGGAGCCACACGGCGAGCAACACGCAATAGCTCGCTGGGCGCAGATGCGGGCTCAACCCGTCCCGCGACGGGCTCCGCAAAGGACACGAGGGCGCGGGTCACGCTTCGTCTGGCCCCAGAGGTAACGGAGCCGGTTCGCTCCCCAAGTCCGGAAGCGGTTCTGCCGTAAGAGCCTCTGGTAAGGGTTGAGGCGGTGAAGCAATAGGAGCGGGAGCTTGCTTTGCTTTGCGTCTCTTCCGCTTGTTTTTCTTTTTCTTCTTCTTTGGCCGCTCCGGCCGTGCAATGGGTTGGTAAAACGTCACTGGCCGCTCAGCAGCACCGCGACAAATGTCACAGAGACCGCATGGCGTACCGTCCTCCTCGCCAAAGTACCGGCGCAGAAATACGGCGCGGCACTCTTTGGAGTATGCGTATTCCGCAATCCGGTCCAACCGGCGCACGTCTTGCGTCCGCAACGTCACAAAACGGCCGGCAAGCGCCCTTGCCTGTTCTTCGAACTCGTCCGCCGGAACAACAATGCGAATGCGTTCTTCGTCCAGTCGTACTAGCCCAGCTTCTTCCAGAACCACGAGCAGCGCTTTCGTCTGCCGCTCGTTGAGTTGAGCAGCCAAGGTGAGGGCTTCCATGTCCGGTTCGCGCCCTTCGGCTGCGTACGCTGCAAGCGCAGTGCTGATCCGGTAGAGCTGGTCCGGACGAATACGGCTGGCCTGCTGCAGAGTTTCGTGCACCTCGCGATCCTTTGGATCGAACAGCAAGATGCAGTTGGCCCGTCTGCCGTCGCGACCTGCGCGCCCCGCCTCTTGTACGTACTGCTCCAAGGAAGCAGGCGCCTGAAAGTGAATGATGTAGCGAATGTCAGGCTTGTCGATCCCGAGACCGAATGCACTCGTAGCTACCATGATCGTGCGCCGCCCGCGACGCATGAACAACTCCTGCTCGCGGTTGCGATCCTTCGCCGTCATGCGGCCGTGGTACTTGTGCACGGGCACGCGCATACGCTCGAGCGCACCGTGTAGTCGGTCTACTTCCTTCGTGGTGGCACAGTACACAATTCCGGGCCGGCGCAATCGTTTGATGAACCTCACGAGCGCACGCAAGCGCTCGTTGCCGGTTGCATGCACTACCTCGAACGCCAAGTTCGCTCGGTGCGGGGAAGAGGCCACGATGTCCGGATTGCGCATGCCCAAGTACCGGATGATGTCATCGCGTACTGCTTGCGTGGCTGTCGCAGTGAGGGCCAGCACCGGTGGCTTGCCAAGCTGGTGCAGGCGCTCGCCGATCCGCATGTACGCCGGGCGAAAATCATGCCCCCACTCCGAAATGCAGTGGGCTTCATCCACGGCCGCGAGCGAAATACCGCATCGCAGCAGCACCTCGCCCAGCTCCTCGCTGCCAAGCGTTTCCGGCGTGGTCATCACGAGCAACGAGCCGCCGGCAGCAATCCGGTCGAGCGCTTCCTTGCGCGCCCGGCCGCGCACCGTACCGTCAATGCGCTCCACCGGGATCTTGCGCGCTAAAAGTTTCTCGTGCTGGTCGCGCAAAAGCGCGAGCAATGGGGAAATGAGCACGACAGGCTTCGGCAAGATCATCGATGGAATCTGGTAGCAGGCGGATTTTCCAAACCCCGTCGGCAATACCACGAGCACGTCGCGACCCTGCATTGCTGCAGCAATGGCCCGATCTTGCTCGGGGTACAGTTGCTGGATGCCTAACCGCCGCGCCGCCTCGCGTACCTGTGCTCGGCGTACGATTTCTTCTGGCGGTAATTCCGCCTCGGCCGTGGCAAGTACATTGGGGACGAGAGATGCTTCCTCGTACGCTTCCTCGTCTGCCTCTGCGGACTCCGTCTCCGGACTTGCGTCGGACCCTTCAAGATCGTCCGCCACCACGAGCGGCTCGGTTTCTTGCTCAGGTTCTCCCGCGTGATCGAGTTCCGAGAGGTCGGACAAGAAACCCGAGTCATCGATAAAGCCAAGAGCCGTGGTCTCCTCACCCCTCTCAGCTCCGCTCGGATTCTGCTCGAGATCGAGGAAAACGTTCGTCATGTCTGTCGATGCAGCCGGCAGCTCGTTCGCATCTGCAGAAACGGGGCTAGCGCCGGCCGGTTCTTCCGTCTTTTTGCGTTTCCTTGGCACTTTGTTCACCTCTCACTTTACAACCCAGGCCGAATGCCCCCGGGCGATCCCGAAGAGGGAAGCAACGGATCCGTTGTCTTCACGAGGCTTTTGCCACGAGTTTCAAATCGTCTGGAAAACACCCTCGACGATCGGGGAACAACTTCTATGAGGTCGACTATCAGCTGGTTGGTCGCTTCGCCTTGCGCAAGCAACCTCGGCTCCGGAAGCTCGCACCGATCGGAGCCAACGTGGGCTCTTGTGTTGCAGAAATTCCGATCCTTCGCAACAGGGAAACACTAAACGGTCGGTTACGCTCCTTCGTCTGAAAGTGCCCAGCCCCACACGCTGTGTGCCAGTTGCAACGGTATTTACCTCTGGCGTCCGGTCTCGGTCTACAGTCCTGACAATCCAGCGCGCGACCCGCTGTTCGCGGCACCTGAAGCCAACGAGCCGCGTCCCGTGAGGACTTCTTCCATCGTTCCGCCGCCTCCAACGCCTGGCGAGAAAGGGCGACCAAATTTTTTCCGAACCTCATAGTGATTCGCAGCGAGCGGTTCCTCCATACCGAACTTCCGTCGCAGAACTTCCTGAACGGCAAATACAAAGCGACCGAGGCCGTAGTTGCGGAAGGGAATCAAAGCGGCGTCATTTGCGCGGAGTCTTCCGCGGGCTCGTCTTCGCCACAACTGCCGCCGCGAGCTTCGGACAACAAAAAGTCACGTACTTCTTCAGTCGATGGCTCCGACTTCCCGTCCACCCCGAAGCGTCGCTGTGAAAATGAACGCAGAACCTCGATGAGCGCTGGCAAATACGGGTACCGATCTCGGTCCGACGCACCGCCTCGACTTCGAAGGAATTCGCTCGCCTTCCAGTAGCAGGTCGCTGGCCGGTAAAATCGATACCCCAGAAGCTCGCGATCGAGGTTCAAACGCTGCGCAAGGTACGCCACCTGGTCGAAAAACTGCAGCACGTCTGCAATCTCTGCAGCACCCCGGCGCTCGAGGAGGGCAGAAGCAGCCCCCGCGCGGACACCGAGCATTTGGTCCGAGTTCCACTCGGCATCTAGCTGCCACAGGACCTGCAACGCGGTTTCTTGTGCGGGTTCAGCGGTTTGTACGTGCAAAGCACGCCAAACCAGAACCCACGTGGCTCCGGCTGCCGCCAGACATGCGCAAGCACTGACCAGCACTGCCGCCGTGGCCAGACGAAGGGAACGGCTTTGTGCTCGTTCAAGTGGAGGAACGCTGCTGTTCATCGCCACCAGCGATCAAAGCACCCAGTCGAACGAGATGGGGGGTTGCTGCGCCGAGTGTAAACTCGATTTGCTTGAGCCAAAGAAAATAACGGTGGATGGGATAATCCACGTCAATGCTAATCCCCCCATGGATGTGCAGAGCGGCGTGACCGATGCGACTACCCCCTTCTGCGGCCCAGTATTTTGCCGTTGCGACCTCTCTGTCGGAGGGAAGTTCTTCCGCTAGACGGCTGGCGGCTTGCCACATCGTCAAGTGAACCGCTTCGTTGTCAATGTACGAATCGGCCATCCGCTGCCCGACCGCCTGGAACATGGCAATTGGCTTGTCGAACTGTTTCCGATTGGACGCATATTCAGCCGTAATTTTTAACGCCCTCTCGCAAGCTCCTGCCGCGATCGCACACAAGCCGACGATGTAACGGTCGACGAGCCAGTTCAACACTTGGGTGCCGCTGTCGGGTGTGCCGATCAATTCCTCTGCGGACGCTGGCACGTTATCGAGAGTTACCCGGAAATGCGGTTCCCAGTTTGTCGTTTCCTGCCGCTCCCATGAGAGTCCGCGGCGATCCGCTGGCACAAGAAAAACCAGCGTTCGCCCATCCACGGTTCGCGCTGGTACAACCAACCCTGCAGCCCGATGCGCCCACGGCACCGCAACCTTCACTCCGTTCAGTCGCCACTCAGATCCGTTCGGTGTCGCCATCGTGATGGGAGCACGGGCATCCGTGCCAAGCTCGGACAAGGCTGCGGTAAGAATCGCTTCCCCAGAGCACACTGCAGGAATGTATTTCTTCTGGAGCTCTTGGCTGCCAAAGCGAGCTAAGAGCATCGCGCCGCCAATCAAAGTGGGAAGCAACGGCAGCAACACCACATGCCTTCCCTGTTGTTCCAGGATCAAACATGCTTCCACCAAGCCGCCGCCACTCCCTCCCAACGACTCCGGAAGGCACGCTCCCAACAATCCCGCTCGGGCCAACTCGGCCCAAAGCTCGGCATCGTAACCGTCCTCGCTTTGCTCCAGAGCCTTTAGGCGTTCGAGAGTCGCTCGGTCACGCAGAATTTTGTCAGCCAAGTCTGAAAGCGCTCGTTGTTCTTCGGTAAACGAAAAGTCCATCGCCGTCCCGCCTTCCCCTCAAGTAGACTTTCCTTCAGAAACGCGGCTGCACCGGCATCCCCAGCCCGAACAAACAAATCAGGTCGCGCTGCATTTCGTTCGTGCCCCCGCCAAAAGTCAAGATGTGAATGGCCCGCAGCAACTGTCCTACGCGCCCATTCAACGCAGCCTCCGGAGAACCGGGGCGGAACGTACCCGCGGTGCCAAGGATCTCCAACATTGCTCGCAAAGCCTCGAGGTAAAATTCGGTGCCAAAGACCTTGATCGTCGACGCATGGGCCGGGTTCAAGGGTTCGTTTTGCTCCGCCAGCCAGGCCACTTTGAAATTCATCAGGCGCAAGAAGTCCAGCCGGGCGAAGATCCGGGCAAAATTGAGCTGCACCCAGGGTAAATCGATGACCCGCTCACCAGAGGCCAGCCGCGTCGACTTTGCCCACTCTAGCACGTCCTCCACGACTCCTTCGATCATTCCCGAGCTGCACAAGGTCACGCGTTCGTAGTTCAGTTGGTTGGTGATGAGCTTCCAACCGCCATTCACCTTGCCGACGAGGTTCGACGCGGGCACGCGAACGTCATCGTAAAACGTGTAGTTGGTGTTCAAGTCTCCCATATTCTTGATAGGGACGCAGCGAAAACCTGGCACGTTCGTCGGCACGATGATGATCGAAATGCCCTTGTGCTTCGACTTATTGGGGTCGTTCGGATCGGGCCACGGATCCGTGCGCACTGCGAGCCAAATGTAGTCCGCGTCGGTAGCCAAACTGGTGAAGATCTTCTGCCCATTGATCACCCATTCGTCTCCGTCGCGCACCGCCCGGCATTGCAACGAGGCCAAGTCTGTCCCCGCGTTCGGCTCGGTGTAGCCGATGGCAAAGAAGATCTCCCCGCGGAGGATGCGTGGGAGATAGAACTGCTTCTGCTCCTCGGTTCCGTACTGCATCAGCGTCGGGGCGACCGAGTTGATCGTGAGCATCGGAACTGGCGCCCCCGCGCGCATCGACTCGTCGAAGAAAATGAACTGCTCGATGGGGGTCATCCCTCTGCCGCCGTATTCTTTCGGCCAACCAATGCCCAGCCAGCCATCTTCGCCCATTTGCCGGACAATGCGCCGAACAACCGGCCCGACCCCTTCGCTTCGGCGAATCTCTTCCTTGATCTCGGGAGTCAACAGCTTCGCGTAGTAAGCGCGTAGCTCCTGACGCAACTGTTCATGCCGTGGCTCCAATGCCAACCTCATGGCCTTGCTTTTCCCTCCTCACGCATTGTGTCGTCTCACCGTAGTTGTGGTGGCGCATCCCGCCGCCCGCGGTGCAGTGCAGTTAATACAAACGCGTCGTTAATGAAACGCCCGTTTGGCTCTTCCACGTCCAGAGGAGCCCGAACGTGGTGCACGAGTGCTTCCATCCCACGATGGCGCTCACCAACGAACCTCGCGGGAATCTCGTGCGGAACTCCTTTCCACACGCCGCGCGCGATCCCGGTTTTCTCTTCCGAACGGAAACGTCGTCTGGTTCGCCCTTCTCTAGGCAGCGGCAGGACGAAGCCGGGGGCGCGGTTTTCTTGTGCCCCTCCGGCACAGTGCTACCGTTGACTGGAACCTTGCGCGCGCGTAGCGGGATCAGCACTATGTTGCGAAAGGAGCGTCGGAGCGATGAGCGAGTTTGTCGCCGGGCAAGAGGAAAGCTGGAGGTCGGACCCGTACTTGGGTGTTCACGTCGCCAACCCGGAGTTCCGGGACAATCCCTACCCGTTTCTTGCGCGCCTGCGCACGCATGCCCCGGTGCATGAGACGCCTGAAGGGGTCTTCCGCCTCACACGGTACGACGACGTCATCCGCATGCTCAAAGAAGTTCCGTCGGCGGTACGCATGCGCGACGGTACGGTTTGGGGGTCGCTTCCCGAACTCACCGGCGGCCCGGGTCAATTCGTGTTGCGATTGGATCCACCGGACCACACGCGCATTCGCAAGCTCATGAACCAGGCGTTTCGGCCGCGCGCAGTCGAACGCTTGCGCCACCGTGTTCGGGCGCTGGTCGCCGAGCTGTTGGACACTGCAATGGAGCGGGGCGAGATGGACATCATCGCGGACTTAGCCCTGCCTGTACCCAGCACAGTGATTTGCGAGATGATGGGTGTACCAACGGACGATCGCCCGATGTTCACGCAGTGGACTGCACTGGCGACGCATCTGTTAGCTTCGGCGATGCTGACACCCGAGCAACTGGAACAGTCGATCCGCGCGGTACAAGAACTCGTGGTGTATTTCGACAAGCTCATTGCCGACCGCCGCAAGCACCTGGGCGAGGACATTCTCAGCGACTTGATCCGCGCCGAAGAGGAAGGAGATCGCTTGAGCGAGCCCGAGTTGATGGCCCAGTCCATTGGCTTGCTGATCGCTGGCTTCGAGACGACCATCGGACTGATCGGCAACGGACTCCGCGCTTTTGCCGAACACCCAGAGCAGTGGTGGCTTCTGCGGCAACGACCAGAACTCGTACCGAACGCCGTCGAGGAGTGCCTGCGCTACGATGGCCCAATCGTAGCGACCATGAGAGTCACCCGTGAACCCACGCGTTTCGGGGACGTCGTGATTCCGGACGACCGGCCAGTCATGTGTTTTCTGGCCGCGGCAAATCGCGATCCGGAACACTTCCCCCACCCAGATCGTTTCGACATCACCCGCGAGGACATCGATCATCTCGCTTTTGGGGGCGGGGTGCACTTTTGTCTTGGCGCCCATCTCGCCCGGATGGAAACGCAAGAGGCATTTGCCGGAATGGTAGAACGCTTCGCGGAAATCGAACCAAAGAGTCAGCAGTTAGTCTGGGGCCGGTCGTTGTTCCGCGTGCTCGGCGAGTATCCGGTGCAACTGCGGCGGGCTAGCTGAGCGCAAGCCCCTTTCCGCCTTTACGCACGAGTCAGTCCCCGGGTTTTCCGGCTTTTACCCGGTCGTCTTCCCGGCAGCGACGCTCCTCCAGAATGGCCTCTTCGGGGGCGCTGATGGTCACGATGCAACCGGTGGGGCCGGTAATGTCGATCTTGACGCGTTTTCCTTGCCAGGTGGCCGTCCAAAATGGTTTCTTGGTTCCCTCTTCGCCGAGCTTGGTGTTGTCTTCCCCGTACTGCTGCCGGAGCACCGCATAGAGGCGAGCGCAGTTCGCATCGCTTGCAAGAAGCGAAACGAGCGTGAATCGATCGTTTTGAAACGAGTACTCGATCCCCAAAAGAGGCACGCCGTGGAATTCGAGTTTGTCTCCGGCCCGCGCATAGGCCACCTCACATTCTCCACGCTCGCCGATTTTCTTCAGTCCCTTTACCCCATCCAAGTCGTCACCGAAGCCGATCCCCCGGAAGCCGTACTCGCGGTCCAACGCTGCCAGTCCGCTCTCCCCCGTGGCCGCTTCCGTGAAGATCCCCACTACCAGCACCAAAGCTGCAGTAGCTCGCCAAACAAAGCTCCTCATCCACTTTGCCTCCCCTTCGCAATGGCCCACCCACCAATTGCGGGCGGAACTGCGCCCCCCTTGTAGCAACAAGCGTCCTACGGGCAACCCGGCAGATGGCACGAATTCGTCAACGCCGCGTTCAAAAATGACGCCTCACGTCCATTTACAGCCCTTCGTCTTGCAACCGTATAGCATCCCCTTTGGCCCATGCCTTGCTTAGCTGCAATCTCGCCCCCGCCGGGTCAAGCCGGATCGAAGGGGGTGGGGGAAGGAAGATGACGAGAGAGCAAAAAGTTCGAGCAAGCGTGGTGCTGTTGAGCGGATTGCTTTGCGCGGGTGCGGCGTTCGCGCAAATCGCCGAGGTACGGCGAAATTCCAACCTGCGGCCAGAACCATCCATGGCCCAGCCGCCGCTACGGCTCGTGGTGCCGCCCGAAAAAGTCGAAGTGCCGGGGCTCATCCGGCAAAACGGCTATTACAAGGTGCGCACCGAGCAGGGAGAAGAGGGATGGCTGTGGGCACGGAACTTACGCATCCTAAAAGCCGGTGCGGCAGCCGGAGGAACCGTGGAGTTGCTGCAAGCCACCAACCTTCGGCCGAGCCCGGGAACCAAAGAAGCACCCATCGAAGTGTTAGATGCCGGCACTCAACTCCAGTTAATTTCCCCCGAAGCCCGCAACGGCTACTACCAGGTGCGCACGCCCTCGGGGCAGGAAGGTTGGGTGTGGGGTCAGAACCTCGCCTTCGGAGTTGAGGCCCGCGCTCCCGTTCCGCCCCCTTCTGAGGGCGCTCCAGCCAAGGTAGCACCCCCACCCACTGCACCTGCAGCACCACCAGTGGAAGTGAAACGCCCGGAGGAACCACCAACTCCTGCGCAACTAGCTTTGGCACCAACCACGGCACGTCCCGCTATGCCAACCGTCGAACAGGTCGCGCCTGCGACTGCGACCGCCACCGCGGTGCCGCCAACGGCAACCGTCCCGCCAGCAACGGTAGCGCCTGCCCCGCCGGCTACGCACAAAGCTCCGTCGACCACCGAAGGAGAGCGGTTGCGGCCGGGGATGACTCTCGACGCGAGCACAGCCGAACTCGCAAAGGACTTGCTGCCGCCAGAAATTTGGCAGCACTACGCGCGCGGAGAGTACGTGAGCAAGATCGTCGATTACCCGCTCGGCAATCCGAACTGGGAGAAGCCATTTGTCGAGGCCACCAAGGAGAATGCCGGTCGACTCACGGTCGACGAGCGCGGCACGATTATCGACAAGACGACGGGAAAAATGCCCGACTATTTGTATGGCCTGCCCTTCCCCAACATCGACCCGGCCGACCCGAACGCCGGTGTGAAAGTGGTGTGGAACTATTTTTTGGCCACCTGGTACGGCGGAAATTCCCATACCCGTACGCGTTTGGTGATGTTGAACAACAAGGGCGTGGAACGAGAACTTGGAGCGGAAGGTTGGTTCATGTTCTACGACGGACAAGCGCCGAAGTATCGCCATCCGAACCCCATGAACTTGCAGAGCCAGTTCTTGGCCGTCGCGCTTTCGCCGCTCGATACCCAAGGCACTGCTGTACTGTTCTGGCGCTATCGCGACCCCGAGGTGCGCGACTCCCAGTGGGCCTTCGTTCCCGCCCTCCGGCGAGTCCGCGCTGTGAGCCCAGCAAACCGGTCCGACGGCTATCTCGGGTCGGACATCTCGTCGGACGACGGGTACCTGTTCGACGGAAAACCCCAAGAGTTCCAATGGCGGCTTCTCGAAAAGCGCGAGGGCTTGCGTGTTGTCGACCCGGACGGAGTTCCCGCCAACGTGCTCAAGCCGCGCCCTGGGAAAGAGGGGGGATGGGACTCGCTTCTCGATCGCTCCGGGTACTACGGTTACGAGATTCCAAATTGGAAAGGAGCGCCATGGGCTTTACCCTACGGAGGGCTTGCAAAGAGGCCCATGTACTTGGTCGAAGCAATCCCACGTGACAAGTACTACCTCTACGGCCGCTTGGTCTTGTGGATCGACGCGGAAACGTACAACGGCGCGTACCATCAGAAGTTCAACTGGAAAGGCGAGCATGTGCTTACCTACGCCGTGCTTGGTCTGGCAAACCACTTGACGCCCGACGGGCAAGAAACCGTGCCGGTGTCCACGCAAACTTGGGCAGTAGCGGAAAACTTCAAGATGAAACGTGCTTCGTTGGCTGGAGCCCGGTACGACGCCAAGTCGCCGTTCGACCGGCGCGTTTCCATCGACCCTGCAATTTTCGATGCCGGGTCCCTCGTAAGGTTCGGTAAGTAATCGATCGTTGTCGGTCCGGCTTCCACGAAGGGTTGCACCGATGCTGGCGCGTTTGAGCATTCCGCAGAAGTTTATCCTGATGGGTGCCATCTTTGGCGTGGCCCTCGCCGTCGTCACCTACCGAATGGTCGCAGGCATGCGCGAGCTGGGCACCGAGTTCGCCCGGAAGGAGCTGCTGGGGCTGGACTATCAAGAGCCGCTCGTGTCTTTGCTCCGCGATCTACAAGCTCATCGTGGCTTGAGCTTGGCAGAACTGCAGGGCGAGGGGCAGTTCACCACAGAGCGACAAGCCGTGGCTGCCCGACTCCAAGAACGCCTCGCTGCCGTGGATGGAATCGACCGACGCGTGGGCACCGAACTTGGCGTCCACGAGTCCTGGACCAAAGTTCGGAGCGAAATCGAGGATCTGCTCAAGCACTGGCAACAACACGGCCGGGAATTGTTCGAACGTCATACCGCGGTGAACAACGACGTTCTTGCCCTACTTGCTCGTGTCGGCGACGCCTCCAACCTCGCCTTCGATCCGAACCCGGTGTCGTACTACCTCTCCGATGCAACGCGTGTGGCTGTACCGGAGTTGACCGAAATCATGGGCCAAGTTCGCGACTTGGCACTCCAACTTGCCGTACAAGCAAGCGCGATTCGGGAGGAAGAACTCAAGGCATTCAGCCGTCGGTACGCGACCGTTTATTACTTCACGGACCGCCTGCAAAACGACTTGAACAAAGTGTACGAAGCGGACGCAAGCCTACGTCCCCGGCTCGAAGAGAGGCGTGCTGCGGTGACTACTGCGGCGCAGAATTTCCTTGCTGCACTCGATCGCGAGTTCCTCAACGTAGAGTACAGCACGATTGCGCCTGCCGACTGGTGGAAGCTCTCCACGGAAGCCGTCCAAGCGGCGTACGAATTTCACGATTCGGCAGCCCCGGTCCTCCGCGAGGTCCTCCAAGCTCGCATGGCGAAACTCTCGCGGCAACTCACCCTCACGATCGGTTTGCTCGTCCTCGGCGGACTCGCGGTTGCGGCCCTTGCAGTGGCGATCATCCGCGACCTCGGACGCCCGCTTCAAGAAGCCGTGCAAGCCGCGGAACGGCTGGCAATCGGTGATTTAAGTGTTCGTCTCAGCGCGAACGGTCGTGGCGACGAAGTCGGGGCTCTGGCAAACGCCTTCGAGCACATGGTGCAATCGTTACGCCGCGTCGCCGAAGCAGCCGATCGCATCTCCCGCGGAGACCTCGCCGTGTCGATCCAACCGCAATCGGATCAAGACGTTCTTGGCCAAGCATTGACCCGGATGGTGGCAACGTTGCAGGAGCAAATCCGCTTGCTCCAAGAAGAAATCGAACAGCTCGGTACGACCAACCGCAATGTCACGCTGGCACTCAACCGCGTGATGACCGACGCGCATCGAGCCGTCCAGGCGGTACAGCAAGCGGCTCGGACCGTCGAGGAGGTCAAGGAAACAGCCGAATCTGCCAGCCGACGCGCAAGCGAGGTCGCGGCTGCGGGGGAACAGGCGGTGGCCATTTCCGAGATCGGAGAAAAGGCCGTGCACGATGCCATCACCGGTATCGAAAATGTACGCGAGCAAATGAAAGTCATCGCCAAGAAAATCGCCCACTTGAGCGAGCAAACCCGCGCCATCGCGCAGGTCACCGCCACGGTGAACGACCTCGCCGACCAAAGCGATCTCTTGTCGGTCAATGCCGGAATCGAGGCGGTACGAGCCGGCGTACATGGGAAAGGCTTCGCGGTCGTAGCGCAAGAAGTGAAAAATCTTTCCGATCGCTCCAAGCGTGCAACCGCGCAGATTACCAGCATCCTTTCCGATATCCAAAAGGCGGCGCAGGATGTGATTCTGGCAAGTGAACAGGCAACCAAGGCGGCGGAAGTTGGCATCCAGCAAACGTTGGACTCAGGGGAAGCGATCCGTACGCTGGCGCAAAGTTTGGCCGAGGCAACCACGGCCGTTGCATCCATCACCCAAACGAGTCAACGCCAGCTCGTCGACGTCGAGCAAGTCGCTACCGCCATGCGCCTGATCGACGAGGCAAGCCGAGCCAATCTCGACAGCGTGCAACAAATCGAGCAGTCGATTCAAAACTTGATGGAGGTCAGTAAGAGCCTCGAGCAGTTAGTACGCCGGTATCAGATTGCCGCGTAACCGCAGTTCCGCGTGTCGACGCGACACCCTCGTTGGGGCGGCACGTGGGTGCCCGGTCGAGCCCGCAATTCCGGCGATACCACTTCGCCTCCAGTTGAACAGGCAGAAACGCGCAACTCCGCAGCTTCAACACGCAGAACCGCGGGCGGCCCTTCTCCGAAACATGTGAAGACGAGCTTGGAACTCTCCCCTACACACCTGACCGGACATCGTAGTCCAGGGGGCCCGGCTTCATGGGAAGTCTTTACCAAGTCGGGGCTCCGGTTCCTTCGTCTCGAGTTTCCGTTGCGGCGCGCGCAGACGATTCACCTCCGCCAAGCAGAGGCGTCGGAGAATGCGCCGGTTTCCACCCAGCTATTCTGAGCGGAAGATTTCTTCCACCGTCTTACCTGCAAGCGTGTTTTGCAACTGCCGAAGCGCGTCGTCGACCGAACTCCCCAGAGCCATGTTGCCATGTGCTGCATGGGTGATCGGCACGCGGCACGGGACAGCAGTAAAAAATCCATTCGGCAAGGAAGCGACCATTACCAGAAACGGTTCGCCACTCTCCGTGCGAAACTGGAACCACTCCACCTTTTGTACCACGAAACCACCTTCGCTCATCGGATTGCCTCCTCCCATTGCCAACAACCCGCCGGCTCGCTCATCCCATTGGATACGGAATCTCCCGGCTGATGCGGTCGCAAGCCTGCAGCACATCCGCAGGCAGGGTGCAATCTGCGGCAGCGAGTGTGGGCTCCAGTTGATCCGGGCGCGTCGCACCAATAATGGCGCTTCCCACAAAGTCGCGCGACAGCACCCAAGCGATCGCTAAGGTCGCCGGCGCCATTCCCGCCTCTCGCGCCACCGTCGCAAATCGCTCGGCGGCTGCAAGGGTGCGCTCATTGACGAACCTGCGGGTCATCGCTTGCGACCGATCGTTATACGCGCGGTACAGCGTAAAGCGGGCTCCCGACGGCCACTGCCCACCACAATATTTGCCGCTCAACACGCCTCCAGCGAGCGGGCTGTAAGCAAGCAAGCTCACCTTTTCTCGCCGGCACACTTCGGCGAGTTCGTCTTCGAACCGGCGGTGCAAAAGGCTGAAGTTGTTTTGAATGGTCTCGTAGCGCACGAAGCCTTCTCGGTCGGAAACCCACAAGCTTTTCGTTAGCCCGTAGGCGGTTTCGTTCGAGCAACCGACGTAACGCACTTTACCCTCTTCCACCAAGCGTGTGAGCGCTTCGAGCGTCTCCTCCCATGGAAGGTCACGGTCCGGCCAATGTGTCTGGTACAAATCGATGTAGTCAGTACCCAGGCGACGCAAACTTCCTTCCACGGCTCGGCGAATGTGGTGGCGGTCGAGTGTTCCCTTGTTTTCCCGCACGGGGGTGACGAACCATCCGCCACCGGGACCAGCCACCTTTGTCGCCACAATCACCGCATCGCGCGGTTTGCTACGCAGCCACTTGCCCACAATTTCTTCGCTCCGCCCGGCCCAATGGCGTTCGGGGGGCACAGGATACACCTCGGCAACGTCGATAAAGTCCACGCCCGCATCGAACGCGCGATCCAAAATCGCCAAGCTGGTGGCCTCGTCGGCTTGGTTGCCAAACGTCATCGTTCCCAAACAAATCTCCGACACTACCAGTCCGGTGCGGCCTAATCGTCGTCGCCTCACGGTTTCCACCTCCTCCTACATGTTCTCTGTTTGGGAGACGTTCTTCCTCCGACGCAACAGCTCACGCGCGCGCGCAAACACACGGTCGAACATCTCCTCGGTTAAAAAGCCAGTTTGGGTATTGCGCTGGCTCGGGTGGTAGGAAGCAATCAAGGTTACTCGGCCCAACGACACGGTACCGCCATGCACAAATGTTGGTCGGGGCTGTAGCCGCTGGCGCTGCCACTCCTCCCACGTGTCCAACACCCCTCGAAACGCAAGCTGACCCAAGGCAACGATCACTTCCACGGGCAGGAGTTCGAGTTCCCGCCGGAGATACCGTCGGCACTGCGCAATCTCTTCCGGGGTTGGCTTGTTCTCAGGCGGTGCACAACGAACGATCGCCGTAACGTACGCGTCCCGCAGTTGGAGGCCATCCTCGCGATGCGTCGACGTAGGCTGATTCGCAAAGCCAAAGCGATGCAGTGTCCGGTAGAGCCAGTCGCCGCTGCGGTCACCGGTGAAAATCCTGCCTGTCCGGTTTCCACCGTGCGCAGCAGGCGCCAAACCAACAACCAAGAGTCGAGCCTGAGGATCACCGAACCCAGGCACTGGTTTGCCCCAGTACTCCCACTCACGAAACGCGCGGCGCTTCTGTCGCGCGACCGCCTCGCGGTACTCCACGAGCCGCGGGCACAATCGGCACCGGACAATTCGAGACTGCAGCCGTTCCAGGCTGGTGGCGGTCGCAACCATCGCAACAAACCTGCCCGCCGTAGCCCCGCTGAGGAAGCAAGTTGGAGCTGGCGGGAACTGTGCTCAGTGCGTGGTAACGGTACCGTCCGGGTTGGTTTGCACAATCTGGCTGAGCGACTCGTACGCGGGCGTCAAGGCGCCGTCGAGCAATTCCGTCAGCATGTGCTCCACGTCCGCCAAGTCGTCCGCCGTTAGCGCGTTCATGTCTTGATGCATTCCGTGGAGAGCCCAGATTGCCGTGCGCAACCGGCTGCGTGCCTCGTCGATGAGTCGCAACACCTCTTGTGGATCCAACACAACTGGGTCCTCGGGATTCTGAGCCATTCTGGTCTCCTCGTTCCTTGCTTCTCCTAGCCGAACGTCAGCTGTCTTCGCGCGTTTCGGCTGGCGATCGACATCTCTGTGGCGACTACCGAACCGCGACCCAAAATGCAAAGGGCCAGCGTCGCGCTGCCGCGCCTATCGATTTGCAGCGCAAGTAACGATGACGGTGGTAAGCCGTCCGGCATGCGAATGAGATGATTCACTTGCGGCGCCGTCCTTCGGGTTTGACTTTTCCCGGAGTCGGAGTAGGGCTCGCGGCCAAGGCCACAGCCGAATTCGCGCGGGCAAATTCCAAAAGTGCATTGCGTACTTTTTCGACCAGCCGTGGATTTTCTTGAATTCGCCGTTCGAGTAAGCGGAATTCCTCCAAGCTCACGCCGTGCGGCCGAATAGCCTCCTCGATGTTCAACCCGTGATCGGCTTGCATCGCCTTGTATACGGCGATGTAGCGCTCGAGTTCCGCATCGCTTACCGACGGAGTTGCAACGGCCGGGGCTTCTTCCGCTTGCGGGGGTTCTTGCCACACGACCAGCGGTGCCAACAAGGACAAGACTACCCCCAAGAGCAGCCATGGGTTGAGAATGTGCTGAGCAACCTTACGCGCCACGATGAGCACGTATCTTCGCGCCTGTTCTCGGTGTGGTCAAGGCCGAAGCGATTGCACGAACATCCGGCCTAGCTTACTTGGTGTCCCACCATGCCGGTGCGCAGCGACAAAGAGCGAGTGGCCGAAATCCTTCGCAGACTCGAACGTGCATACCCGGACGCGAAGCTTGCACTGGCCTATCGGAACCCCTTCGAACTCCTCGTCGCGCTGATTCTTGCCGCACAGTGTACGGACGAGAAGGTCAACCAGGTTACCAAAGAGTTGTTTCGCAAGTACAAAGGCCCCGAAGACTTTGCGCGTGCCCCGCAAGACGAACTCGAACGGGACATTTACGCCACCGGTTTTTATCGCCAGAAGGCCAAGACGCTGCGGGCATGTTGTGCTGCCTTGATCGAGCGCTTTGGAGGTCAGGTTCCTGATAACCTGGATGACTTGCTCACCCTCCCCGGAGTGGGCCGGAAAACCGCAAACATCTTGCTCGGCAACGCGTTTGGCAAACCGGCGATTGGCGTCGACACCCACGTTCTTCGCCTTGCCCAACGCATCGGCCTTACGACGCAAACGAATCCGGACAAGGTAGAGGCCGACCTGAACGCCCTCGTCCCGGTCCCGCAGCGCACCCGCTTTTGCATCTTGCTGCAAGCCCATGGCCGCCAGGTCTGCACCGCGCGTAAGCCAAAGTGTTACGAGTGCGTGATTGCGGACCTCTGCCGCTACCCCGAGAAAACGCCCGCGCCAACCATCCGGACCGGTCGACAGAAACCGCGCACGGCCCGTCAAATCATCGCAAAAGGAGGAAATCGCTAGCAATGTCTCACATGATCACCACCGACCCCCTCACCGCGAGCCCCAACTTCTTCGCCGACCCCCACGAGGTGGCGCCTGGAGTGCTCCTGTTCTCTAATTTTGTGAACAACTATGCAGTCACGCTCGACGATGAACTCGTGGTCATCGATCCTGGATTCGAACATTTGGCCTTGGTGTTTCACGAAGCCGTCCGGCACTGGACCCAAGCCCCGCTGAAAACAGTTGTTTACACCCACGGGCATGCGGATCATGCGTTCGGCGCGCAACCGTTCCTGGATCGAGGTGAACGACCAGACATCATTGCGCAAGAAAATTGCCTCGCACGATTTCGCAGGTACGAACGCACCCACGGCTGGAACGCGCGCATCAATCAACGGCAGTTTAGTTTGCCTCAACCAATGTTCCCCCGCCGGTTTGTTTGGCCGAACTTGACATTTCGCCACCGTCTCGTGCAGCGCGTGGGTGGGTGCACCCTGGAGTGCACTGCCGCACGGGGGGAAACGGACGACGCATGTTACGTGTTCATTCCCGAGCGTCGCTACTTGTTTTGCGGAGACTTGATCATCTGGATGTCCCCGAATTGCGGAAACCCACAAAAAGTGCAGCGATACCCGGAGGAGTGGGCAACCGCACTCGAGGAAATGGCCGGCCTGGAGGCCGAATACTTGTTCCCAGGGCACGGGCTGGTCGTCAAAGGGCGCGCTGCTGTACGCACCGTGTTGCTCGACACAGCCAAGTACCTACGAGTTCTGATCGACCAGGTGTTGGAACGCATGAATCGGGGCGAATCTCCGGAAGAGATTTTTCACGCGGTGGAGCCCGATCCGGAACTCAGCCGGCGTCCGTACTTGTTGCCGAATTACGACCACCCGAAGTTCATCGTGCGCAATCTGCTGCGCCTTTGGGGTGGCTGGTGGAATGGCAACGCTGCGGACCTCTTGCCTGCCCGCTGGGAACAGCAGGCAGCAGAAATCGTGCGGTTGGCGGGCGGCGTCGAGAGGATCGTTGCTCGCGCTCGCGAACTGCTCGCGGCTGGTGAAACCAAATTGGCTGCTCACCTGGCAGAGTGGGCCACTCGAGCCCACCCTGAAAGCCGGGCCGCGCAAGAGCTCAAGCGCGACGTGTACGCGCAGCGGCTGGCCGAGGAGCCTTCCCTCATGGCTCAAGGGATTTATCGTGCGGCGATGAACGATGCCCGCTGCGCGCTCGGCGAGGAGCCACTACCAGGGTTGCCGTCGGGGCTCGGACTCGTGCGTACCCCCTAGCCGGCAGCACCGCGACTGACCTCACGTCGCCTCGCCAACACTCGCACACGTCGGCCGCGTCATTGTAAACGTGCGGCTCCTTCGCGCTGCCAGCGCTGAAGTGATATGTTGCAAACTATGATTGCACCCTCGGTGCCGACAGCCACACCGATCGATGCACAAGCAGAGCAGCGCCTACGCATTACCGCAGGTTTGGTCTCGCTCGGCGTGGGCAGCGTGCTCCTTGTGTTCAAATTCGTCGCTTACCAGCTCACCGGTTCGGCGGCGGTGTTCTCGGACGCCCTCGAGAGCATCGTCAACGTGGTTGCAGCCCTTTTCGCACTTGGGGGCTTAGTGTTTGCAGGCCGGCCCGCGGACCGCAGCCATCCTTACGGCCACGGCAAGATCGAATTCTTCTCCGCGGCTTTCGAAGGAGGGCTGATCGCCTTCGCTGCAGTCATGATTTTCTACGAAGCAGGACATGCTTTGTGGCAAGGCATCCTTCCCCGGCAGCTCGATGTTGGCATTGCCATCACCGCCGGCGCCGGGGTGGCCAACCTGCTTCTCGGCATGTACCTGGTACGGACGGGCAAGCGCTGCCAATCGCTGACGTTGGTGGCCGATGGCCAACACGTGATTTCGGACTTCTGGACCAGCGCTGGCGTAGTGGTCGGTCTCGTCTTGGTGGAGCTTACTGGGTACGCATGGCTCGATCCGCTTGTCGCTGCCGCAGTGGCAGTACATTTGGGAATCACCGGCTTCGGACTTGTTCGCTACGCTGCCGGCGGTTTGCTTGACGAGGAAGACCGCGAACTCCTGGAAAAGCTCGTTCAAGCGATGAACACTGCCATGCGCCCTGGCATCGTGCGGGTGCACAACACCCGGGCCATTCGATCGGGGAGATTTACGCACGTCGACGCGCACTTGGTGGTTCCGGAGTTCTGGACCGTGAAGCACGCTCACGACGAAGCGGACGCCTTCGAGCGCGAAGTCATTGCTGCTGGCGCCCTTTCGGGCGAGATCGTCTTCCACACCGACCCGTGCCGTCGCCTGTACTGCTCGCAGTGCGAACTCCCCGCCTGCCCCATTCGTGCCGAACCTTTTCGCCAGCGGCAAGCGATGACCGTGGAGGAGATCATCCAACCCGACCGGCCATGGTGAACCTCCGTTGCGGCTCAGAGGCTTTGCAAGAAGTCTCCCCCCCACGGGCAAAACGGCGTCACGCGGATCGTGACGGACCGATCGCTTGCAGCTCGGATGCTTCCCACTCCCGCGTTGCGAACCGCCGCCGTGCGCCCGTCCCTGGATGGATCCGACGTCCGGCATTTGTCGGGCGGAAAAGTTCACCCTTTTGGCCTCGGCCCAAAGAGGCGTAACGTCGCCGAGAGAAATAGGTCGAAGGACACCAGGCCAGACCGGGGAAGTCGTTAGGCCACGGATTCGGCCGCTCCGTCCGCAGCCCGGCAAACACCCGATGGAAGCGGGAATTCCTCGCTGCCGGCGCGACCCTCTTTTCGGCGTGAACATTTACGTTACGGCTTCGCACGTTGTTCGTTCAAACTGCAGCTACGGCACTGATGCTCGCCCATAACTCGGTAGGACCAAAATCCTCGCTTCGGTTGCTTGACTTGCGTTTCGACCAAGCGTAAGAGTTGGTCCCTACGCCACTCCGGTAAGAATAGTTAGGGCGTTTGGCTCGGCATCCCCTTCATCGTGCCCCCTGTCCGCCCTGGCTGGAAAGGAAGGACGATCATGGATCAGGCGAAGCTCGACGCGTTCCTGGGCAGGGTGGTGAGCGACATCGGTGGTGCTGCGATGTGGGCCAGCGTGCTCGTCGGTGACGAGTTGGGGTTGTACCGGGCAATGGCCGGCAGCGGATTTCTCTCCGTAGCGGAACTTGCCAAGCGCACGAACTGCAACCCCCGGCTGCTTCGGGAATGGCTGTGTGCGCAAGCAGCTGCAGGTTACATCGAGGCCAGCGGCGAGCGGTTTCGTCTTCCGGACGAGCAAGCGATCGTTTTGGCAGATGAAAATTCGCCTGCGTATGTCGCGGGCGGGGCGCAAGTTCTTGCAAGCATGTTTTTGGACAAGGACAAGATTGTCGCCGCCATGCGTGGCGACGGTGCGCTCGCCTGGGGTGATCACCATCCGTGCCTGTTCAGGGGCGTCGAGCGCTTCTTCAGGCCCGGCTACCGTGCTCATCTGCTTGCGGAGTGGCTCCCCGCGCTGGAAGGTGTCGTTTCCAAGCTCGAAGCCGGCGCGACGGTGGCGGACATTGGCTGCGGGCATGGCGTTTCGACCATCATCATGGCTGAAGCCTACCCCAAGTCTCGTTTCTTTGGCTTCGACTTCCACGCCCCATCGATCGAAGCGGCGCGGGACCACGCCGCTTCGAGTGGCCTGGCCGACCGCGTTACCTTCGAGGTGAGGACAGCCAAAGACTACCCGGCACACGGATACGACCTCATTTGTTTTTTCGACTGCCTCCATGACCTGGGCGACCCGGTCGGTGCAGCCCGCCACGCCCACGAGGCTTTAGCGCCGGACGGAACCGTACTGTTAGTGGAACCGTTCGCCAACGATCGGCTCGAAGACAACTGCACGCCCGCGGGGCGATTGTACTACGCCGCTTCCACCTTCATTTGTACGCCGAACTCACTTTCCCAGGAGGTCAAACTGGCTCTGGGCGCGCAGGCGGGAGAAGCACGGTTGCGCGACGTGTTCGCCGAAGCCGGCTTCGGACACTTCCGCCGTGTCGCAGAAACCCCGTTCAATCTGATTCTAGAGGCCAAGAAATAGCCGCCTCTGCAAGAACCCCGGGGGCTGGAACATCCTACCCAACGAACGGCTGTAGCCAACGAACCCGTCCGTCGGCTGAGCCCCAATACATCGACCCGCGGAAGGCGGCGGCGCCCAAAACGCCCCGAACCAACTTGAGAAAAATCCGTGTGTCCGTGGAGACCAAGTTCGCCGGCTCTTACTGAAACTCCCGGAGGGACTTCAGTTTCGCGCACAAGAGCCTGCAAATGCAGAAAGCCTCGTCAGTTGCCGTAGGCCGCCTCGGGAAACTCGTTTCACCAGACACGACTTCGCGCTGCCACTGAGCCAGTACATGCGGCTCCGCGCAGTTGCATCTCCACAACTCTTGCAAGCACAGAGAGGATCGTTCGATGGCCATTACGAACAGACAGTCGGGAACGAACGTGCACGAAGTTGCTGACGGGATCTACCGCATCCATACGCCGGTAGCCGTCGCAGGCACCGACGGTTTCTCCTTCAACCAATACCTAGTCGTCGATGACGAATCCTTGCTTTTCCACACGGGCCCGAGAAAGATGTTCCCACTAGTGTACGAAGCCCTGGCGACCGTTCTGCCCCCCGACCGGCTGCGGTATGTTGCGTTTTCGCACGTCGAAGCCGACGAGTGCGGCTCGCTGAACGACTGGCTCCGCGCCGCTCCGCAAGCGGTACCGTTGTGTGGTTCCGTCGCGGCGCTGGTATCAGTTGGCGACCTTGCCGATCGGCCGCCGCGCGCCCTCGCCGACGAAGAGCTCGTGTGTCTCGGTAAGCACTCCGTGCGCTGGCTCGATATGCCTCATTTGCCCCACGCGTGGGACTGCGGCCTTTTGGTGGAAGAGACCACGCGGACACTGTTTTGCGGCGACCTGTTCACGCAGGGAGGAGCCGACCTCCCGCCCATTACGGAGACGGACATTCTCGCCCCGACCGAAGCGTTTCGTCAAGGAATGGACTACTTCTCCCATACGAAGAATGCACGCGTCATGCTCGAGAAGCTCGCATCGACCAACCCAACAACGCTCGCGTGCATGCATGGCAGCGCATGGCGAGGTGACGGCGCAAAACTCTTACGCGCCCTCGCGGACGCACTCTCGGTGTAACCCTGATCCTTGTCCTTCGTTTGGCCGTGCGGCGAGAACAGAAACAACCGACACCCGATCCAATCACACGCCCAACCGCCGCATTGAACGTCGCTTCGCGGCCGCCCACGTGTAGATGGAATCGCAAGCGGGCGGCTGGCGAGAGTCCAGGTCACAGTGATGCACATAATTCCAACGAGCGGTCTACCTTGGGGTTCGGCTTTCCTCACCGCATCGAGGTGTGGGACGTTGCTCCCCAAGATTCCCGGACTGGGACGGGCGAACGGTGCCAAGAGGAACGTGGAAACCGAGTACGCGGAGAAACGTGGCTGAGCGTGGCGGCAGCGTGCAAGCTGGCTCGTACTGGTCACCAGAGCCGGCCGCGCGCATCGATCCTGGCCAAACTCTACCGCCAGCGCCAAGCGATGACCGTGGAGGCGACCCCATCCAGCCCCGCTGGCCATCGTCGGCCCTCGTTCACGAGCTTTGCAAGAATTCTCGCACTACGCGCAAAAACGCGTCGAGCTGATCGTGATGCACCCAGTGCCCCGCATTTGGGATGTTCACCACGCGCGCGTTGCGAAAGGCTGCGGCACGGCCATCTTTCGCTGGATCCGACGCCCAGGACTCTTCACCCCGAATCAGCAACACGGGACAGGTAATTTCCCCCCAAAGCTCCCGGGCATCGCGCATGCTGCCCAAATAGGGGGACGTAGCCCGCACGTAGTTGTCGAACTTCCAGAGATAGGTTCCGTCCTCCGCGCGGTAACAACCGTGGATCGTCAGGTGCCGCGCTTGTTCTTCGGACAAGTGCGGGTTGGCCTCGCGCATGCGTGCCATGGCTTGCTCGAGCGACGGATATCGGCGCGGGTGGCGGCGGGCAAGCGCCTGCATTTCGGCAATCCACTCGCGCATCCGCGTTTGCGCGGGGCGCTCTTGCAGCAACCAAGGTGGAGGGCCGAGCCCCTCGATAGCGACAACCTTCGTGACCCTTTCGGGATACGTGCCGGCGTATTGCAGAGCCACCGAACCACCGAGGGAGTGGCCGATCAGGATGACTGGATCCAACTGCAACGCTTCCAGAAGCTGTGCGAGGTCGAGCGTGTAGTCCGCCAGCGCGTACGAGCCACCAATGGCCCATTGGGAATCCCCGTGACCGCGCAGATCCGGAGCGATCACATGGTAGTCGCGCCGCAAATCGAGAGCCACCCAGTCCCAGTTCCGAGCGTGGTCGCGCCCACCATGAACCAGCACCATTGCGGGCTTGTCCGCGTTGCCCCAGTCCACGTAGTGCAGCCGCAAGCGCTGCGAGTAAAAATAGTGAGACGTGGGACCAATAATATCGCTCGACACGTCCAGCCCTCTCCGGCGCCGTTAGTATCCGACCTCGCGGCGGCACTCACGAGCTACATTTCGAAACTGTCAGGGAAGGGACAGCCCTTTTTTTCGATGTGCGCCTCGAAGTCGGCGCGGAACCGCCGCAAGAAGTTCCCAGCTGCCCACGCGGCGGCATCCGAGAGAGCGCAAATCGTTTGCCCTTCCATGTAGCCGCACACTTCGTCGATGGTCTGCAAATCCGCGAGGGTCGCGGCCCCGCTCTCCACGCGCTTGAGGAGCTTGTAGAGAAACCCTGTGCCCTCTCGGCACTGAGTGCATTGTCCGCAGCTTTCATGGCGGAAAAAGCGGGCAATCACTCCAGCGGCCCGCACGGGGCAAATCGAATCGTCGAGAACGACGATCCCTGCCGTGCCCAGCAAGCTACCGGCGCGTTGCAAGGAATCGTGGTCCATGGGGGTATCGAGTTTGTCGGCCGTAAGGACCGGCATGGAAACGCCACCGGGAATGATCGCTTTTACGGGCCGGCCGTTTGCCATACCACCGGCGTACTTCTCGATAATCTCACGCAACGTGGTGCCGAGCGGCAGCTCGTACACTCCCGGCCGCTTCACATGCCCGCTCACGCCGAACAGGGTGTTTCCAGTGCTTCGCTCGGTTCCGCGCTTGCGAAACCACTCGGGCCCATGGCGCAAAATGGCCGGGACATGCGTGATCGTTTCGAGGTTGTTCACCGTGGTCGGACAACCCCACAACCCATAGGCTGCCGGGAACGGCGGTCGTTTCCGCGGCTGGCCTTTTTTGCCCTCCATAGACTCGATCATGCCGGTTTCTTCTCCACAAATGTATGCGCCAGCTCCCCGCTGGACAAACACGTGGAAGGACCGGCCCGAGCCAAAGACGTTGTCACCCAGGAAGCCACGCTCGTAGGCCTGGCGAACTGCGTGCATGAGCTTCAGGTACGGAACCGTGTACTCCCCGCGCAGGTATACGTACGCGGCAACGGCCCGAATTGCTCGTCCTGCGATGAGCGCACCCTCGAGGAACTGATGCGGGTTGCGCTCGAGGATCTGGCGGTCCTTGAACGTTCCCGGCTCGCTCTCGTCGCCGTTCACCGCCAGGTAGCACGGTTTGTCCGTATTCTTGGGCATAAAGCCCCATTTCACTCCCGTCACGAAGCCAGCGCCCCCTCGCCCACGCAAGCCCGATTCTTTCACCGCTTCGATGATGGTCTCCGGCTCGAGTTCGCACCACGCACGCCGCGCTTGCTCGTAGCCTCCTACGGCGAGGTAGTCGTCGATCTCGACGCGATCGACCCCGTTGGGCGGAAGTAGGTAGCCTTCCACGCCTTCGGGAATGAGCGAAATCATCGGGCTCGGCCGCTCCACCCGCTCGCCGCGCAAAATCGCAGCGACATCGGCACTGGTCGCGCGCTCGATGTACGGGTCGTTGTTCACCTGTACCACCGGGGCGGTCCCGCACGACCCTAGGCACTCCACCTCGGCAAGCGAGAACGCTCCGTCCGCTGTCGTTTCGCCCACACGGATGCCAAGCGTGTCTTCCACCTGGCGCACCAGCGTACGTGCTCCTGCCACGGCACACGCGATGTTCGTGCAAATTTGGATGTGGCAGCGCCCGCGCGGACGCGTATGGAACATCGGGTAGAAGGAAGCCACCTCTTGTACTTGAATTGGCTGGACCGACAGGAGCTCGGCAACCTCACGCACAACCGCGGGAGAAATCCAGCCATGCTCCGCCTGCGCTAGATGCAAGGCGGCCAACAATGCCGAGCGTGGCTGTGGGTAATTGCTCGCTTCCGCCAAGATTTTTGCCCGTACCGTGGCGGACAGCACGCCTCCCTCGCGCGCGGGGGGCGGAACAACTTGCTTGGCGGCAGGATGGTCAACGATCACACTCGCCTCCGATCATGTTGATCATGTCGAACGTTGGCACCATGTCCGCGAGCAGCCGCCCGCGCACCATTTCTGCCAGCGGCTGCGTGTTCGAGAAACTCGGCGTGCGTGCACGGCACTTGTATGGCTTCCCAGTGCCATCGCTCACCAGGTAGAAGCCAAGTTCGCCGTTCGCCGATTCGACCGCGAAGTACACCTCGCCGGGCGGCGGCTTCGGTCCTTCGGTCACCAGTTTAAACTGATTGATCATGTCTTCCATGCGAGTGAACACACGGCCCTTCGGCGGGAACCGCAAGGACGGGTCGTCTACGTCCACCGGACCAGGAGGCAGCATTTGCAGGCACTGCTCGACAATCCGCACGCTCTGACGGAGTTCGGTCAGCCGAATCAAAAAGCGGTCGAGATTGTCGCCTTGCGATCCGACCGGAACGTCGAAGTCCAACTGGTCGTACACCAAGTACGGCTGCGTGCGGCGCAAGTCGAGATCCACGCCAGCGGCACGAAGCAACGGGCCGGTGACGCCGTAGGCAATGAGCCGTTCTGCGGACATGACGGACACGCCTTCCATGCGGGCGCGGAAAATCGGATTTTCCAACAACATGCCCTCGGCGTCGGCCACCAACTCCAAGACACGCTTGAAGTTGTGCTTGCACATGTCGGCAAAGCCTTCAGGAAGGTCCGCGCTCACGCCTCCGATCCGCACGAAATTACTGGTCACCCGCGCCCCGCACAGCGCATTGATCAGATCCCACACAAGCTCGCGCGCCTCCAGGGCGTACAAGAACGGGGTAAACGCGTTCAGTTCCAAGGCGGTCGCGCCGATGCACAGCAAATGATCGGCAATGCGGGAAAGCTCCCCGCCAATGACACGCACGAACTGCCCGCGCAAAGGCACCTCCACGCCAAAGAGTTTCTCGACCGCCAAGCAGTAACCGACATTGCATAAAATGGCCGAGCTGTAGTTCAGGCGGTCGGTGTACGGGATGGCCTGATAATAAAAGCCGCTCTCGCACTCTTTCTCGAAACCACGGTGCAAGTAACCGATCTCCACATCGGCGTTCACGATGGTTTCACCGTCCAAATCGAGAACGATCCGGACCGTGCCGTGGGTTGCGGGATGCGAAGGTCCCAACTGCACGCGCATCAGTTCAGCCCCGAGCATGCCTTCGACACGACTCGCATGCGGAATCTCCGGCACGCGGGGCTTGTAATCCCCTTTGGCGCCCGGACCGATGAGTGGCTGCCGCTTTTCTTTCGGGTAGTCTTTGCGCAGAGGGTGACCTTCGAACTCCTCGTACAGGTAAATGCGGCGCAAATCCGGGTGCCCCCGAAAGCGGATGCCGTACATGTCGTACGTTTCTCGCTCGAGCCAATTTGCCCCGACCCATAGAGGCACCAAGCTGTCGATGGTCGGGTCGCTCTCCGGCACACGCGCCTTCAGACGTACCCGATGGTGGTGCCGGGTGGAGTAAAAATGGTACACCACTTCGAAGCGCGGCTCCTGCCCCAGGTAATCCACACAGGTCACGTCCAACAAAAGGTCGAACGCGAGCTCTCGATCGTCGCGCAGCACACGGGCCACTTCGAGCAAGCGCTCCGGACGGATGACCACACTGGCGTCCCCGCGGTAGGTATCCGTGGAAAGCACTGCTCCGGAACACTGCTCCTGGATCCGCGCCAAGATTTTCTGGTTATCGGCCATGGCGTCCTTCCACTGGCTAACGGTCGTACGTGCGCCGAATGTGCCGGAAGCGAGTTTTCTCCAACTCCCGCGCTGGCACCAACAAGTCTTCCTTGTGCCACACCGTGCCGCGGCGCGAGAACGCGGCGATCTCTACGTTGTGGCTCATCACAATGGCTTCTTCCGGGCACGCTTCTTCGCACAAGCCGCAAAACATGCACCGCGACATGTCGATATCGAACACGCGCGGGTAGCGCTCGATTTCATCCTCGGTCTCGGCCGGGTAAATGGTGATGCAGTCCGTGGGGCAGGCCCACTCGCATAAGCCACACGCCACGCAGCGTTCCTTGCCGTTGTCCATTTGCACGAGGACCGGCATGCCACGAAATGCGGGAGGATGTTCCAACCTCTCCTCAGGGTACTGCACCGTGAACACCGTGGGTTTTCCGCGCAGAAAGCCCCACAGGTTCCGCCAAAAGTGGCGGTTTGCAATCCACATCCCCTTGAGTACTGCCGCGCCGCTACGCACGACGCCTTGGGGTTTCGCCATCGGCGCCGGACGACTCACGGTTACCGTGCGTGTGGCCATTCCTTTACACCTCCACCCCAGCCAGGGTTTTGCCCTGCAGTCCGAGCCCGGCAAACGAAAGGCCTGTGTACGCCGGATATTTCCGGGTGATTTCCTCGAAGACCGCCGCTGGCTCGAACTCCCATCGCCCCTCGCTCAAATGAGCAAGCATCCGGGTGAAGATTTCTCCGTCGCTCCACTGGCCCTCGACCGGAGCGAGCGCCCGATGGATTTGCTGCACCCTGCGTTTGCGGTTGGTGAACGTGCCAGTTTTCTCCGCCCAACTGAGTGACGGCAGGGCAACCGTCGCGAACGCCGCGATCGGCTCCAAGAACAAATCTTGCACGATCAGTTGCGGAACCGCCCGCAACGCAGCTTTCCAGACTGCCTCGTCGAAGATCCGGGCAATGTCCGAACCGCACACGTACAACACATCCAAGCTGCCTTGCCTCGCGAGTTCGAGAATCCCTGCGGCGTCGCGCCCGCCATTGCGAGGCACGAGGCCCAATTCGCGCGCACCAGCGATGTTTGCCGCCTTCTCTGGCTGGATGAGGAAATCGTCGCCCTGCCCCACCACGACCGGCGTGTCCACGTGGCGGAGCTGCAGCACGTCGGCCAGTTGTGCCAAACGAAACAACTCCTCGTTCGTGAGGTGCGGCGAGGCTAACAGGGCCACCCGTTCGGGTCCCGACCGTTTCACGCCGTCGCGGAGGATCCGGCTCGCCTCGGCGACCGCATCGTCCCATGTGCTGGCCACGAGCTGTTCTCCGCGCCGCACCATGGGCAATCGCAGACGATTCGTGTCGTGCGCGAATGCATACTGCAACCGGCCGTGGTCGCACATCCAGGTGTCGTTCACTGCATCGTTGCGACGTGGCATCAAACGCCAAATCTGATTGCGATAATGCTGGATGGTGATGTTGCAGCCATTGCTGCAACTCGGACAAATGCTGGGCGTCTTCTTCAGAAACCATACGCGCAGCTTGTGGTGAAAATCTTTCGTCTCCAAAGCACCCACCGGGCAAATGTCGGCGGTGTTCATCGAGTAGTCGTTCGCTAGCGGCGCATCGGGCAACACATCCAGAACCGACCGGTCGCCCATATTGAACACACCGAGCTCGTTCGTCTTGGTGATCTCTCGGCAAAACCGGACACAGCGGCGGCACAAGATGCACCGCTCTTGATCCAGAATCATCCGCGGACCGATTTCTTTGCGCTTTTCGAGCTTGCGCCGTGGCTCTTCCGTGCGGGTGAAGCGCGTGCCGAAGTTGTACGAGTAATCTTGGAGCAAACACTCGCCCGCCTTGTCGCAAATCGGGCAGTCGATGGGGTGATTGACCAGCAACAGCTCCATCACACCACGGCGGGCATTGGCCACACGGGGCGTATCCGTCCGCACCACCATTCCGTCCCGCACGGGAGTGTTACATGCGATGACCAACTTCGGGCTGCCCTCGACCTCCACCTGGCACATGCGGCAGCTTCCATCGATGGAAAGCTTGGGATGCCAGCAATAGTGAGGCACGTGGATCCCGGCTTCGATGAGCGCCGGGAGCAACATCGTGTCCGCCGCAACTTCGATCTCGCGCCCGTCTACCGTGATTTTCGGCATGCCCGTCCTCGCAATCCCTCGCGGACCAGCCAATCAGAGCGGCCGCCCACTCCCGTGGCGCTCCGGTACGCGCTGGCCCCCGCGTTCTCGCTGCACGCGCTCTTGCAGCTTGATCAGCCCGTCCAGCACTGCCTCCGGGCGCGGCGGGCAGCCGGGGATGTACAGGTGCACTGGAATGATCGTATCGATCCCTTGCACAACCGCGTAATTGTTGTACGGGCCGCCCGACGAAGTGCAGGCGCCGAATGACACGACCCACTTCGGTTCTGCCATTTGCTCCCACACGCGCCGCAAGACCGGCGCGATGCGGTGCGTAATCGTGCCCACTACCATGAGCAGGTCCGCCTGACGAGGCGTAAACCGAGGGAGCGCGGCACCGAAGCGGTCGATGTCGAAGCGCGGCCCGGCAGTGGACATGTATTCCATGCCGCAGCAAGCAGTCACGAATGGGTAAGGGAAGAAGGAATACTTGCGCGCCCACTGCACAGCCTCCGCAAGCTTGGTCAAAATAAAGCTCTCTCCGAAGGCATCTGCCGCCGCCAAGGGCTGCCCTGTAGCAGCACGCAAGCGTGCCAAAAAACCTTCTGCAACTTGACCTCGTGCATCGGTTACGGTTGCCATACACGTTCTCCCATCGAGTCGAGCAGGTTGCTTCTCCTAACGAACTCGGCTCCGCCTAACAACGTGCCACGCAGCACCCTTCGAGGCAACGCGCAGCAACACGACTTCGACTAATCGCATCGAACAGCACGACTGTTGGCAACACCCAAGCTAGGCAGGTGATTACCACGCGTCCGCGAGTGCTTCGCCCCCCAAGGCGGCTCGCCTCGAGCTGGGAGGCACAACGTGGAGGCGTCGTCCCGTCGCAGTCCCAGGCGTGACGTGCTCGGATCCTCCGCACAACAGCAAACCGACACGGTGGTACAACGGGCGAAAAAGTTGTCGGCCTTGCCACTGCTTTGGCTCGTCGCGAGGAGTTTGGCGCCTCCGGAAGCGAAAGTTTTCGCACGTTGCGACTCGTGACGCTCCGGTTTGTCTCCTGCGGGGCAGCAGTCCTCTTGCGTTGATTGCGCCAAAGGGGAACAAGAGCACCGATGATGGACAGCGCCTCCCTGCGGCCTCAGAATCGTTTCGCGTTCGTGCGTACCCACTGCGTCGTCTTCGCACTCGGCATCACGCTCGCTCTCGCACTGTGCGGCTGCGGGGACGACGGCGAACCCTCCGTCCGCCAACCTCAGGCAGTGCGCGTGGCCTCTCTCCAGGTCAAAAGTGCTGCGGAAGCCGGGCCGAACGACCTCGCCAACGCGCACCTCACTCGGGGGCGCTCATTCCGGGTGGACTTGTACGAAGTCCCGGACTTCCCCTGCGTGCGCACCGACAGCGACGACTTTCTGCACATTCCAGAGTCGACGCAAACTCCAGGTGCCCCTGCGGTATTTTTTACCGTGCCTCCGCAAGACCCCGGCGCGCCAGTACTCATGATGTTCCATGGTAACGGCCTGGACTTCATCGAAGCCCTCGCGTCCTTGTTCGTGCACGCTGCGCCGCGAACTGCCGAACAGCTCCTTCGCGACCAACCGGGCTTCGCCGGATTTATCGAGATTTTGAACCGTGGCGGAGCGATGAGGGGCCTGCGCGGAGAACTCAGTGGTCCGGTGGCTGCAGCAGCTTTGGAGCGCGGCTGGGGGATCGTCGTTCCCGGAAACTGTTGGGGCGACGGCGGGCATCACCGTGGCGAAGTGATCGATTACTACATCCGCGCGCCCCGTTTTGGTCGCAGCATGGATGACTTCGTTTGGCAGTGGTTCCGAAGCCGCTTTCCGCACGACTCCAACCGCGAGTATTCCTTCGGCTGCAGCGGCGGCGGGCAACGCACGGCACAACTGCTTCTCGCCGATCCGACGGCAGTGGCCGCAGCAGCGATCGATAGCCCTGCGGACTACTTGCCAGGATTCAAAGACGATCCGCCGGGTTTGTTTTCTCTTCTTCGCGGGATCCCTGGTTACATCGATGTGCTCGACCGTTTTTACCTCGCCCACTACGGCTCGTGGGAAAACGCGGCCGCTCAGAGCTTGGGCACGCAACTCTTGCCGCGCCACATTGCCACCCCAATGTACTTTGCGTATTCGGTGAACGACCCGCTAGTCACCAGCGGCATCACCCGCTTCCTGGCAACAGCGCTCGCCGAGCGGACCCCGGCTACCCGGCAAGTGGTGTGGAACACCGGCGAAGCAGTGCACTGCCAAATCAACAACCGCGACCGAGCGGAAGCGGTGCTCGACTGGCTCCTGCAGTGGCAGCGATGAGCACGCCAAGCTCGCGCTCGAGCTGTTTTCGCCCCAAGGGCCTGCTTCTGCCGAACGACGCGCGCGGGTGAAAGGGCAGTTATGGAGTTCGGCATCGATTGCTTGTTACGCGAACCGGCGGTGCAGCGACGGCTCCGGGGCCGGCGTATTGGCGTGCTCGCGCATCCAGCGTCGGTCACCCGCGACCTCGTTCACACTGTCGACGCTCTCGCAAACACCCCGGGTTTGCAATTGGTTGCCGGGTTCGGTCCCCAACACGGGCTTCGCGGCGACAAGCAAGACAACATGGTGGAGTCGCAAGATTACATCGATCCGAAATGGAAGGTCCCCATCTTCAGCCTCTACGGTGACACTCGTCGGCCAACGCCAGCAATGCTGGATCTGTGCGACGTCATCGTGGTGGATCTTCAAGACCTTGGCTGCCGCGTATACACGTTCGAAACCACGCTGCGGTACATGCTGGAAGCCGCTAGTGCCTGCGGGAAGTCCGTCTGGGTGCTCGATCGACCGAACCCGATTGGCCGCAACGTCGAGGGGCTGCGGCGAAAGCCCGAATGGGAAAGCTTTGTCGCTGCCGGCGACTTCCCACTGCGCCACGGACTCACGCTGGGTGAACTAGGCCTGTTCTTCATTCGCGCCCAGCGTCTCGACGTCGACTACGAGGTAGTACGGATCCGGGGATGGGAACCAAACGAGCCACCGGGCTACGGATGGCCGTTGTACGAACGCTGCTGGGTCAACCCCAGCCCGAATGCGCCCAATTTGTGGATGGCGCGCTGTTATCCTGGCACCGTCATGCTCGAAGGCACCGAGCTTTCCGAAGGACGCGGCACGACGCGGCCGCTCGAAGTCTTGGGCGCACCCGACTTGGACGTGGCCGCGATTTGCCGGCGGATGGAGAGCCTCGCCGCTCACTGGATGCAAGGGTGCCGCCTGCGCTCGTGCTGGTTCGAGCCGACCTTTCACAAGCATGCCGGGCGGCTGTGCGCCGGACTTCACATCCATACGGAGCCTCCAGTGTACGACCCAACGACGTTTCGCCCGTGGCGGCTCTTGGCCTTGTTTTTCAAGGCTCTCCGCCTCACCTACCCCGACTACCCACTCTGGAGAGCGTTTCCGTACGAGTACGAATTCGAGCGGTTGCCGATCGACCTCATCAACGGTGGCGACGCCTTGCGGCGGTGGGTAGACGATCCGGCAGCCACGCCCGATGACCTCGAGGCGCTCGCTCGCGCCGACGAGTCGAGTTGGGTCGAAGAGCGGCAACAATTTTTCCTGTACCCTTGATTCCTTCTTCGGTTGTGGCAGCAAAAATCAGCACGCACGTACGGAGGACGAGCTATGGCCATTCAAGAAGGCAAACCCGCACCCGACTTCACCCTTACCGACGCCGAGGGGCGTGAGGTGTCGCTACACGATTTCGCCGGCAAAGATCTCATCCTGTACTTCTACCCGAAAGACGATACCCCGGGGTGCACCAAGGAAGCGTGCGGGTTTCGCGATGCATGGAAGGAATTGCAAAAGCTCGGCGTGGCTGTTGTCGGTGTGTCTGCCGACGATGCCGAATCGCACCAAAAGTTTATCCGCAAGTACAAGCTGCCGTTCCCCTTGCTCAGCGACCCTGGGTTTAAGGTGATGAAAAAGTACGGTGCGTACGGGGAGAAAACGATGTACGGCAAAAAAACCGTTGGCGTTATCCGCTCGACGGTGTGGATTGGTCCGGACGGCAAGGTCAAGAAACATTGGGCCAAAGTTGCCAACGCCGAGAAACATCCCGCACAAGTACTGGCTGCCATCCAGGCAGCACGCGAAGCGTAACCGTGACGCCGAGCGTTTCGTCTCCGCGCACGACACTCAGGGCTTTTCACTCCGGCGGTAACAAATGCCGAAAGAGTTCTACCAGGTTCGGACCACGCCGTAACGTGTGGCCGCCATCCACCGCGATACACTGCCCAGTGATCCAGCTTGCCTCTTCGCTCAGCAGGAACGCTACAAGGTTGGCCACGTCGTCTGGCCTCCCAATGCGAGCCACGGGCATGCACCGCAAGTAATCTTCGCGTGCTTCCGGCGTGTGCACGAGAGGCGCGGCCAGGTCGGTATCGACCAAGCTCGGCAGCACCGCGTTCACCCGAATGCCAAACTCTCCCAGGTCATCCGCTGCGCAACGCGTCAACATATTGACCGCGGCCTTGGAGACGCAGTACGCGGTCATGCTGCGATGGGTGAGCACGCTCGCGATGGAGCTGATGTTGACGATGCTCCCGCCGCCCGCTGCCTTCATCGCTCGCGCTTCCGCCCGCATACACCGGTAGACTCCAAACAAATTGGTATCGATTGTGTGGTGAAATTCTTCCGGCCGCGCGTTCAGCACCGAACCAATTGTGGCTGAGCCTGCGGAGTTGACCGCCAATCGAACCGGCCCAAGCTCCTCTTGAGCGGCTGCTACTGCGGCTTCGACCTCCTCGAGCGAGGTTACATCGCACCGCCGCCAACGGGCGGAAGGACCAATCGCCTCCGCAGCCTCCCGTAGCACCTCTTCGCGGCGGCCCGCCAACATGACCAATCCGCCGTCTCGAGCAATTGCCTTCGCGCACGCCAAACCAATGCCGCTTCCTCCGCCAGTGACAAACGCAACTTTCCCATCGAACCGACCCATGAACATCTCCTTTCACGACGAGCTTTCTCCAGCGACGAAAAAGTTGCGGGGAAGTCAAGGGGCCCAACGCGTCGCTCGGTCAACCGCACGTTTATGCTTGCAAAACTTCGTTCCGAGCGGACATGATCGTCGCCAACGGGCACACTTTATGACCGCGGAGACGCTGGCCAACGCATCGGATGCTTTACGGGTATTCCGAGCCAAGTTGGCGTTGCTGCTTGGCATTATTGGAATCCTCTGGGTGCTCAAACTGTGGGTTTCGCCCAGTACTTTGGCAGCCGAGATTAGTATCGCGATGAGCTTATCCATTGCGCCCACCGCATGGATTGCGCTGCAAAATCAGCCACCATCCCACTCGTGGATGCTCGCGTCGCTGGCGGTCGACGTGATCGTGCTCACGGTTGCCATCCACCTGGGTGGGGGTGCCGACCAAACGAGCGGGCCGATTTTGTACAGCGTGTTGATTTTACTGGGCGGATTGCTGGTATCCGAGCGTGCGGCGGTTCACCTGACGATGCTGGCCATTCTCTCGTACACCGCCATGGTCGTGGGGGAATACTGGGAGTGGCTTCCTCACCATGTTGCCTACCGGCGCCCCCCTGATCGCCAGATGGCCACCGCACTCATGGTGAGCGTGTATCTCGCGGTGGTTTGCGCCTTGCTGAGCTTCCTCCTCAGCCTCGTGCGAAGGAGGCTCCGCCAGGCCCACGCTCTCCGCGTGGAAGCCCTCGCCGCGCTGTCGCACGATCTGAAGAACCCGTTGAACGCGATCTACGGGTACGCCGACTTTATCGCCGCGGAGGCAGATTCCTCGAGCAAGACACATGCGCACCGCATTCGCTTTCTGGCGCGCAAGAGCTCCGATTTGATTGCGGACGTTCTGGACACTGCGGCTGGAGAGGCTCGGCCTCTTGTCGTGCGAGCCGAAAAGGTCGTTCCCGCAGAGCTGCTCCGCCTGTTGATGGATTGGTTTGCCGACGCGGCAGCCAGCCAAGGCATTGTTTTGGAGCTCGACACAACCGCCCCTCCGCCCGACTGCCTCGCAGACAGTCATTTGCTCGAGCGGGCCTTGGCGAATTTGCTCCACAACGCGCTGCGCCACACCCCACGAGGTGGCCGCGTAGTCTTGGGCTGCGAGCAGCGGGGCGATCAAGTGGTGTGGTCCGTGACCGACAACGGCGAGGGGGTCCCGAGTTCGCTGCTTCCCCACTTGTTTGACGCTTTCCTGAGTGGGGCAGCACCATCGGAACAGCAAAACCGATCCGGGCTCGGGCTGTACATTGTTCGACGTATTGCGCGAGCCCATGGCGGTGAGGTGACCGTCCACTCGCAGCCTGGCCAAGGCAGCCGCTTCGAGGTGTCCATTCCGTTAAAACGGGCAGACCCCTCTTCGGCACACCACAAGTGATTTTGGGCTGCCGTCGTCTACGCACTCGGATGGTCGCATACCCCGCGGAAGCGCAGCGGCGCTGCCCACCTTGTGCCACTGGAACGTAACCGAGCAGGAGAAGTGTCTGTGCACCCAGCGTAGCCGTCCGGTCCGTTGTGACTTTCGGCGGCAAACCACAGCCCAAGATGCCCAGCACGGCCCTCGAAGACCGGCTTTCCCGGTTTTACAGGCGTCTTTCCAGCGAACCGCCCTTACCGACCCTTGACCGCCCCACAAACTGCGTCGGTTACAAAACCCCGGCTAGCTCCTTCCGCAGGCCGTACTGCAATGGAACATCAGGGGTCGGGAGCCACTGCGCTTAGCGCCGTATGCCGCGGAACAACAACGAGCCATTGGCAAATACATGCTCCCCGGCAAACGTGTCCGCAAAACACACCGGCGTGGTGTCGTTGCGCCGCTGCCCTCGCTGACCATGCACGCTCACGGGCACCTGGGGGCGACGCGGTGCGTCGTCCTGGCGCTGCGGCCGCAGAACGCACCATTTCTGCAGGCCTCGTTCGCCGCTGAGCTGCGGCCTTCCTATCCTTCAACGCCATGCAAACTGCATCGGTGAGAAATCTCCGGGCTAGCCGCACCGCCTCTCCGCAGTTATGAGCGCGAGCCATGCACGAACTGGAGCTGCTGCCGTGTGCAGAACGCAATCGCTGGGAAGAGCTGCTGCGCCAGCAGGAGTCGGCCACGGTATTTCATCGACAAGCGTGGCTGCACTTAGTGGCGGCGCTCAGCCACAGCGAGTTGCGCCTGTACGAAGTGCACCAGCGCGGAAACGTTGTCGGCGTGTGTCCGCTGTTTTTCTTCCGGCGGGGGCCCGTCAGGATTGCCGCCTGCCCGCCTCCACAAGCCGCCGCGCCCTATCTCGGCCCAGCAGTGTCCCGAGATTTGCTCCCAGCGGCGCTCGCGACGGCCGCATCCGAAGCCCGTCGCCAAGGAGCCGCGTACGTCGAGTTTCGCTGTCAGGCACACGTGCCCCCATCCGAGCTTTCCGAGCCGGCCTTTTCTTTCGAGCCCCGCAGTACGTTCATCCTCGACCTGCGAAGCGGGCCCGACGACTTGTGGTCGAACCGCCTGGAGCCCGCTTGTCGACGAGCGGTGCGCAAAGCTCAAAATAGTGGCGTCGTGGTGGAAGAAGTCGCGCTGCGAGACATTGTGGACGACTATTTCGCGATGGCCGAACAGGTGTTTGCAAAGTACCACCGCCCGCCACCTCTCAGCCGGGAGGATTACGAACAAATGGCGCGTGCGCTCGAGGGCGCCGACCTGGCCAAGGTCCTGGTGGCTCGGCACGACGGAACAATCCTGGCGGCGGGGATTTTCCCCTACGACCAGCGCACGGTGTACTACCTCGATGGCGTGAGCCTTTCGGAAGGCCAGGCTTTGCGACCGAACAACTTGTTGCACTGGGAAGTGATCCGCTGGGCCTGCCAGGCGGGGCTGGTACAGTACGACATGGTCGGCGCTGGGATCGCCGGAGTTGCCCGCTTCAAGCGCACCTTTGGGCCCGAAGAGGTGCCTTACACGTACTGCTACCGAGCGCTGTCGCCCTGGGTAGCTCTCGCTCGGCGAGCCTACGCTTTACTGGCGCCTGCAGGTCGTGCCATTCGGTATGTTCTGAGCAAAAGGAGCTAGGTCGTGACGGAGCGGGAGCACACCCAGGCGGCGGCGCGAGAAGAGCCACCAACAACGAGCGATCCCCTGAGCGCCCCACTAGCAGCCCACGCGCTCTCGATCGCAGAATTACTCATCCTGCTCGGTACGGACAGCAGGTACGGTCTCGACCCCGCCGAGGTTCGTCAACGACTCTCCCGATTCGGGCGCAACGTTTTGCCGCCGCCGCGCCGCCTGGAGCCATGGCAACGCTTCCTGCTCCAGTTCCACAATCCGCTCATTTACGTCCTGCTCGCCGCTGGCGCGGTTGCATTGCTGCTAGGTGAGTTTCCGGACGCAACCGTGATCTTTGGCGTCATCCTCGTCAACGCCATCGTCGGCTTCATCCAGGAGTCCCGCGCGGAAAAAGCCCTCGAAGCCTTACAACAGTACCTGCACGTGGAAGCCACGGTCGTGCGAGGAGGCCAGAAACAGCGCGTGAGCGCCGAGGAAGTCGTGCCGGGCGATCTGGTTTTGCTCGAGCCGGGCGACAAAGTACCCGCGGACATCCGCATCGTCGCCACGCAAGAGCTTCGGGTCGACGAGTCGCTGCTCACGGGCGAGTCGCTGCCAGTGCTCAAACACGCCGCTACAGTCGATGCCGCCTCGGCGCTGGCCGATCGTGCCAACATGGCGTACTGCGGCACCTTGGTCGTGGCCGGGCGTGCTACCGGAATCGTGGTTGCTACCGGAGCGAGCACGGAACTGGGACGGATTCACCAGCTGGTCGCCGCGACCGAAGAGATGGAAACGCCCCTCCTGCGGAAAATCCGCTCTTTTAGCCGAACACTCACCGTTGCCATCCTCGCCCTTGCCGGGTTGACCTTTGCGGTCGGCTTGTGGCGCGAGCAACCTGTCGGAGAGGTTTTCCTTGCGGCCGTGGCCCTTGCGGTCGCTGTGATCCCAGAAGGTCTTCCTGCGGCAGTGACGATCACTCTGGCCTTAGGGGTGAGCCGGATGGCCCGGCGGAACGCGATCATTCGCCGGATGCCTGCGGTGGAAGCTCTCGGCAGCACCACGGTGATTTGCTCGGACAAAACGGGCACCCTCACGGAAAACCAAATGACCGTCGCCGCTATTTGGGCGGGTGGGGAACAGTTCGAGGTTTTGGGCAGCGGGTACGACCCCGAAGGCGCGATTCTTAGCACGCTTGGAGTGCCTCCCCCGCAACTTTCGGACGCCGTGGTCGAGTGCTTGCGGGCCGGGGTCCTGTGCAACGATAGCCGTCTAGAAAAGCGCAAAGACCGATGGGTGGTCATTGGCGACCCCACCGAGGCTGCACTGCTGGTGAGTGCGCGCAAGGCAGGCTTCGACGCGGAGGGGTTACAAGGCGCCTACCCGCGCCTCGATACGGTGCCCTTCGAGTCGGAGCGGCAATTCATGGCTACACTGCACCGGCTGCCCACGGGCGGAACGGTTCTATACGTGAAAGGTGCGGTGGAAAAACTCCTCGAGCTGTCGCCAACGATGCTCGATGCACACGGCAACGAGGTGCCCACGGATCGCGAAGAGATTCTTCGGGCCACCGAACGCCTCGCTGCTGAAGGACTCCGCGTCTTGGCGTTCGCCCGGCGTGTCTGGCCCGAGGCCTTACCATCGCTGCATGGAATTCCAGTGGACCAGCTCGTTTTTCTCGGCTTGCAAGGCATGTTCGACCCGCCGCGCGTGGAAGCGTTGGCGTCGGTACGTTCGTGTCTCGACGCGGGGATTGCCGTGAAAATGGTGACCGGAGACCATGCGGCCACCGCCGCTGCGATTGCCAAGAGGTTACAGCTGACGGGGGTACCTGATGTCGAGCCGACGGTCGTCACCGGCAAGGAACTCGCGGCCACGAGCGACTCCGAGTTACCCCAACTCGTGGATCGGGCACACGTATTCGCGCGGGTGACGCCAGAACAAAAGCTCCTGTTAGTTCGCGGGCTTCAAGCCCGGAGGCACGTCGTCGCCATGACTGGCGATGGCGTGAATGACGCTCCGGCACTGAAACAAGCGGACATTGGCGTTGCCATGGGAAGCGGCACCGAAGTGGCCAAAGAAGCCGCGGCCATGGTGCTAGCGGACGACAACTTTCGCTCGATCGTGGCCGCTGTGGAGGAAGGCCGGGCAGTGTTCGACAACCTGACGAAGTTCCTCGTGTGGACCCTTCCGACCAATTTGGGCGAGGGACTCGTGCTCCTTGCCGCCTTGGCGGCAGGCACGTTGCTGCCAATCCTGCCGGTGCAGGTGCTGTGGATCAACATGGTCACCGCCGTGTGCCTTGGCATGATGCTCGCCTTCGAACCGAAAGAACGAGATATCATGCATCGGCCACCACGCTCTCCGGATGCTCCGATCCTGTCGCCGCTGCTGCTCGCACGAATGGTTCTCGTCTCCACGCTGATGCTCGCCGGTGCCTTCGGCTTGTTCCTTTGGGAGCTAGGAGCCGGAGCATCGATCGCAGAAGCCCGCACCGCGGCGGTCAATGTCTTCGTCCTCGCGGAAATGTTCTACCTTTACAACTGCCGCTCGCTCACCGACTCCCCCCTGACGCAGGGGTTGTTCACGAATAACTGGGTGAACGCTGGCGTGCTGACCATGATCGCGTTGCAAATTGCTTTCACCTACGAGCCCCACATGCAGCAGTTCTTCCACACTGCTGCCATTCCCCTGGAAACATGGTTACGAGCATGCGGGGCCGGATTCGCGATCGGAGTCGTTGTGGAGCTGGAAAAAGGCTTGCGCCGCTTGCTCCGGCGCCGGCTTCTGGCTCGTCTACCCTCCGCGCCCACCAGAGCCCCCGCGTGAAGCGCTGCATTTTTTCCGGGATCCACAGGGCTCCCTAAAGCGCCTCGGTGCCTTCGCGGCTTGCCGCCGCTTGAGCAGAAAGCGCCCACTCGAGAGCGAAAGGCCAAGGACCATACCCGGCATCGATGTTGATGTGGCCAGCGCCCGGCAACACGCGCACACTGAGCCCTAGACCCTGGCCGATGGATTCCAGCTCCGATGCGTCGATGTATGGATCGTTGTCCGAACCAACGAGCAAACTCCGGTGCGCAATGGGCTGCCACGCCAAAGCCGACTGTGGCGGCGGGAAAAAACTTTGCACCGGCTCGAACAACAAGTACGGCGAGGGCGGTGCCACCAACAAGGCCGCGTGAATCTTCCTGGCACCCCATCTCGCGAGAAAGTGGTCGACCGCCCAGCAACCCAAGGAGTGCGCGACGAACACCACCGGACCAGGTGCCCTCTCCACAAGACTACGGAGTTCGCTTACCCAAACGTCGCACCGCGGCGACGAAGGATCTGGCAGCTCGGGAAAACTGACCGGCACGCCGCGCTTCTGCAATTCTCCGTACAGCCAGCGCTGCCAATGCCCAGGACCCGAGCCTTCGTACCCGTACACGATGACAATCACGCCAGTGGAAAAAGCACGGGGTGCTCGGCCACTCAACCGTACTGTCGCTGTCAGTTCGGACAGCCGTGCTCGCACCTCGCCACCGGCCAGCGGCACCGCACCCGGAAGGGGAGCGCCCCGAAGGTTACGACCTTACCAACGAGTGCACGCGAATGCATGCCCGCATGGACCCGCAGGAGAAGTCTGGCAAGCTGCAAACACCCGGCTCCGAGAAGCCGGGGGAGCAAATGCCGCTAGACCACGACACCGATTTTCCCCCGCCCGTGGCCCGCCTTGTGGCCGGGATTCTTGCACGAGGCCACGGTTCGTGACTATCGACACACCCACGACAAAAACGAAAGGATCTTGCCCATGGACTTGCGCTTTGCATCGGCTGCGGACCTGGCTCGTGCGATTCAGCGGGGAGACCTCTCCCCGACCCAGTTGATGGAATTTACGCTTCAGCAACTCGAGCACGTAAACCCGAAACTAAACGCGTTTGTCGCTACCCACCCTGCAGATCGCCTCATGGAACAAGCGCGTGCAGTCGAGCAGCGGCTCGCCCGCAAGGAAGAAGTCGGACCGCTTGCCGGGCTGCCTCTCGGTGTCAAGGACCTGGAAGATACCGTGGGTTTGCCTACGACACACGGCTCCCTGCTGTTTCGCGACCGCGTAGCCACTCGCGACACCATTCAAGTGGCACGTTTGAAGCAAGCTGGCGCGATCGTCGTGGGCAAGACGAACACGCCTGAGTTTGGCTACACCGCGTTTACCCACAATCGGGTTTTCGGACCCACGCGAAACCCTTGGAATCTCGAGCGCACGCCGGGCGGCTCCAGTGGCGGTTCTTCCGCCGCCATTGCAGGCGGCATCGTTCCACTGGCAACTGCCTCCGATGGCGGCGGCTCTGTGCGCATTCCAGCCGCCTTCACGGGCCTTGTGGGTCTGAAACCTTCGCAAGGACGAATCCCGTGGGGTCCTGAGGATGCATTACGGTTTTCCCACTGCATCGTGAGCGGGCCGCTGACCCGGTCGGTCGAAGACGCTGCGTTGTGGCTCGATGTCACGGTCGGCCCTCACCCGGAAGACCCCTTTTCCTTGCCGCATCCTGGATACTCGTACCGCGAGGTGATCCGCCAGCAGCCGCCCCGGCTGCGGATCGCGTACTCGCCCACGCTCGGGTACGCGCGGCCAGCCAAGTCGGTGCAGGCTGCCGTGGAATCTGCCCTCACGGCTCTCGAGAAAGCAGGCCACCGGATCGAATGGATCGAACTCACGCTCGAGGACATCGTGTTCGACTGGGCTCGGCTCATGGCCGTGGAGGATTACGCCTTTCATGGGGCGCATTTTCACGACGAGGACCTGCTGGACCCCGGCTACCGCATTGGCGTCGAGCTAGCCAAGCAACTTCGGCCGGCTGACCTTGGCGACGTCTTGCGTTTACGGCAGCGGCTGGTTGCGAGCTTCGAAAACGTGCTCGCTCGTTTCGATCTTCTGGCGACACCGACCACGGCTGCAGAACCGTTTGCCGCTGAGGGGCCGATTCCACTCGAGGTCGATGGCGAGCCTGTGGCCACACCCGGCGGAGCCATTGCGTACACCTATCCTTTCAACTTCTCCGGGCATCCGGCCATTTCGCTTCGCGCTGGGCGGAGCCCTTCCGGCCTCCCTGTCGGCATTCAGTTTGTCGGGCCGCGGTTCCGCGAGGACTTGCTCCTGCAGCTTGCAGCAGAGTTCGAACAGTTGCTTCCGTGGGCTCACGATTGGCCAACGTTGTGAACGACACTGCCAACTCTCCGACCTTGCGACACGTTGGAACCTACCGCGTCTTGTTTGCCGACTGCGACCCGATGCGCATCATGTACTACGGCAGCTACCTTCGCTTGTTCGAGTTGGGCCGCGCCGAGTTGTTTCGTTCTCTTGGTCACCCCTTTACGGAATACATCTCCCGCGGCCTGTACCTTGCGGTCATCGAAGCGCACTGCGAGTACCTGCGCCCCGCCCGCTACGACGACGTGCTGGACATTTTCGCTGGCCTCGCTGAGGTCGGCAAAGCGCGCTTGCGCCTCGACTACGAAGTACGTCTGAGCAACGCGAGCAGCACCCTTGCCCGGGGTTACACTTGTCACGCGGTGGTCAACGAGCTCGGTCGGCCAGTGCGCATTCCGGAAGAGTTTCGTGCTCTCGTAGCGCAGGTCGCTGTCGGGGTTAGCCACACCCCATCGTCCAGCAGCGGATAGCGGGGCCGCATTGGCCCCTCGAACCATCAGAGCAAGCACCATCAAACTGCGCTCCCGACAAGTCGCGGATGCGTAGGTGCAGGTTGCGTCCCTACTGGGACGGTGAGTGCGCCCGGACGGTGTACTTTACCGAAAATTTGCGACGGCCTAAAAGAACCGCAGCTTTTCGAAACCGGAGGGCGAGGCGATGTCGCAAGGAAATCGGGTGTTCGTGATCGGGGTCGGAATGACGAAGTTCGAGCGTTGCGAGCGCGACGCGCGCGAACTGGCGCAAGAGGCAGTGACCGAGGCGCTAAAGGACGCTGCAATCGATTACGAAAAAATCGAACAAGCCTTTTGCGGCTACATCAACGGCATGAGCTGCCTTGGCCAGATCAGTTTGTACGGGATCGGCATGACGGGCATTCCGGTTTACAACGTCAACAACAACTGCGCCACTGGCTCCACTGCTCTGTACTTGGCGTACAACGCTGTCCGTTCCGGTCAAAACCAAGCGGTGCTGGCGCTCGGATTCGAGAAAATGCAAAAGGGCCCGCTGGAAAACCAGCTCAAAGGGTTGGAACAACTGAAGGAAGAAGCCGAGCGCGAGCAGAAGCCACCCATTGCGGCGCGCATGTTCGGTGATGCTGGCCGCGACCACATGGAGAAGTACGGTACCCGTCCGGAAACGTTTGCAAAGATTGCAGTGAAAAATCATCGCCACTCGGTGAACAACCCGCGAGCCCAGTACCAGCAGGCATTTTCCCTCGAGGAAATTCTGGCTTCGCGGATGGTTTACGAGCCGCTCACTCTGTTGCAGTGCTGCCCCACGAGCGATGGTGCCGCCGCTGCGGTGGTTGTATCCGAGGAGTTCTTGCGTCGCCATCCGCACCCGGGAGCAGTGGAAATTTGCGGCATGGCGATGGCGACCGACCGCATGGAGGACTGGTCGCGCGGCCGCATTGGCATGGTTGGCATGGGCATGACCGAGCGAGCTGCCCGTGCAGTGTACGAACAAACCGGCATTGGCATCGAGGACGTGCAAGTCATCGAACTGCACGACTGCTTCAGCACCAACGAGCTCATTACCTACGAAGGATTGGGGATGTGCAAGGAAGGCGAGGGGGAAAAGCTGGTCGAGGACGAAGCCACGACTTACGGCGGCAAGTGGGTGGTCAATCCGTCCGGCGGCCTTCTCTCGAAGGGGCACCCACTTGGCGCTACCGGCCTCGCTCAGTGTGCCGAACTCGTGTGGCAACTGCGCGGACAAGCAGAACGCCGCCAAGTCGAAGGCGCCCGCATCGGGCTACAACACAATCTGGGCCTGGGCGGCGCCTGCGTCGTGGCGATGTACAAGCGCCCGTGAGTCGTGTTGCCGCCCGTGACATCGCAGGCGCTGCTTTCTGCTCGGCACCGGCCTCGGTCTAGCCGTGCGACTCGGCCTCGGCACTTCGAAGGGGCCGAGCGGCCACGCCCAACGCTCGCCAGCAGTCTGACACCAATTTTCTCGCCGGCGGTGGTGCATCGCGTCCCCTGACCGAAGTTCCCGAAGCACGGCATCGCGCCGGTGCCTCGTATATTCGATCCTTGCCGCGGGCGACCGCGCGGGTGCGCCCCCAGGGTCCTGGCTGTGTGATGTCGTGCTCCACTACGCCAAAAGCCTAGGAACCGTGCCCGTACGACCAATTGGAGCGATCGCGTTCCGGCGCCAATGTCGTCGTCTGTAACGAGCTCCGTTCAAGTGCGGCCCGGGGTTGCAACGCGGGCCCATTCGTTTGGAAGGCAACGTGTGGGAGTTGGGTCAAGCTGCCGGGCCCCAACCTAGGCTGATCGCGACGCGATACGTGACAAAGCTCGCAATCCAGGCCAACGCCAGCATGTAGCTGAAGGCAAATGCCGGCCAGCGCCAGCCACCGGTCTCTCGAGCCATCACCACCATCGTGGACGTGCACTGCAGCGCGAACACAAAAAACACCAGCAGGCTCAGCGCGGTCGCCAAGGTGAAGTGGTGGCGTCCGGTAACCGGGTCGACGTCCCGCTGGAGGGCCTCACGCAAGCCTTCGTAATCGTCCGGGTTTCCCACCGCGTGGATTTGCGCCAAGGTGGCCACAATCACCTCGCGAGCAGCCAAGCTGGCAATCAAGCCGACCCCGATTTTCCAGTCGAACCCCAGTGGTGCAATCGCCGGTTCGATGGTGTGCCCAATGCGCCCGGCAATGCTGGCTTCGAGGTTGACTCGCGCTTGTTCGCTTGGCAACGCACCCGGAATTTCAGGAGCTTTCGGGAAGGAAAGCAATGCCCACATGACGATGCTCACGCACAAAATGATTGTGCCTGCACGCTTGAGAAACGCGTACGCGCTGCCCCAAACCTGCCGGACGAGCAGCTTCGCTGTCGGCCAACGGTAGGGTGGCAACTCCATGTAAAAGACCGACGGTGTTCCGCGAAGCAGCGTGGAACTCAGCACCGCGGCAGCCACCAACGCTGTGGCCGCGCCAAGCACGTACAAGCCAAGCATCACCAACCCTTGGAGCCCGAGCGGGCCCAGGACCGGTCGAGCCGGCACGAATGCAGCAATGAGCAGTGTGTACACGGGAAGCCGTGCCGAGCAGGTCATGAACGGCGCCACCAGGATGGTCGCTAACCGCTCTCGAGGCGAGGCAATCGTGCGCGCCGCCATGATCCCGGGAACAGCGCAGGCGAAGCACGAGAGCAGAGGCAAGAAGCTGCGGCCTTGCAGCCCCACCCAGCCCATCACACGGTCCACCACGAACGCTGCGCGCGCCATGTAGCCGACGTCGTTCAGCAAGTGAATAAACGTGAAAAGGATCACGATTTGCGGCAGAAATACCAGCACGGAGCCCACACCCGCGAGCACCCCACCGGCCCAGAGTTCTGTCAGCCATCCTGGAGGCAGGACCGCGCGGGAGACACTGGCCAGAGTGGTGAACAAGCTGTCGATGGCATCCATTGCCGGCGCTGCCCACGTGAAAATGCTCTGGAAGAATACCAGGAGAACCAGAGCCAAGATGGCAATTCCGTACACTGGGTGGAGGAGCCACTGATCGATCCAGTCCGTACGGCGATCCGGCGGGAGTTCGTCAGCACCAATGGCCTTGCACACTTCGTCGACCCACGCAAAACGGCGCACCGGGTCTTCGTCCAGCGGTGGCACCGTCTTCGGGCACGGCCACTTCCACGGCTCGCGTACAAGGCGAACCACTTGATCGATGCCAACCCCCCGATGGCCCACGACGCCAACGACCGGAATTCCAAGTTCGCGCGACAACCGGCCGACGTCGATCCGTCCCCCGCGTGCGCGAACTTCGTCGATCATTGTCAGGACCAGAATCATCGGCCGGCGATGTGCCAACAACTGCCGCACCAACCCGAGCCCCCGTCGCAACGTGGTGGCGTCAGCTACAGCCACCACACCGTCGAGCTCTGGTTCGCCAGCAAGCTTGCCGTCGAGCACCTTTTCCACGATGCGCTCGTCCGGCGACTCGCCCCGCAGCGCGTACGTGCCAGGCAAATCGAGGACCAGCACCCGGCCTTCGCTACCGCGCAAAATGCCTTCGCGTCGCTCGACGGTCACTCCCGCGTAGTTCCCGATGCGCGCACTGGCACCAGTCAGGGCATTGAACAACGTCGTCTTTCCAGCATTTGGCGAGCCCACCAACGCCACGCGTACAGGCCGCTCCGGTGCCAACGCTGGTGCTGTAGCGCTCATGATCGGTGCTCCTCTTCGAGGACCACGCGGAACCCACGCAGCTGCGAGCGCCGGAAGCACATGCGGCTGCCGCGAATCTCAATTTCGATCGGGTCCCCCAGGGGGGCCCGCCGCACAATTTTCAGGCGTGTGCCGGGAACGAAACCCAGATCGAGCAGGCGCTGCGAAACGTTGTGGGGAACCGCACCCACCAGCCGTGCCCAGCGCCCTTCTGGCAGCCTTTGCAAAGGAATCGGGCCGTCAAGAGAGACACGACCATGGTTACGCTTCGCCACTGCGATTTACTCCGGTTGCCTTGCGTGTATGAGTCCACCGCTCGCTCATCGGTGCCAACACACGCGCAACCGTAGCGTGTCGGCCTCAGGCTAGCCACCGATGGGCATCACGCATCTTTTCCTGAATCGGCACCCCTAACGGGCACTGCCCCGCACATGGCGCCGCGCAATCGGTGCATAGGGAAGCGTTCCGTTCGAGCCGAGCGTACAAGCGGCGGCCTTCGTACTCCCAGTGGTAGTCCTTAGCGTACATCCGGTACCTCAGAATGTCGTTGATCGGCAATCCGTACTCGCAAGAGTCCAAGCACGCACCGCAATGCGGCTGGCAGTAATCGCCGGCAACGAGCTGGTCATAGCGGCGCAACAACGCGACATCTTCGTCACGCAGGCTCGTACCAGAAGCGTACAAGTACTCGTCTACTTGCCGCCGCTCGTAAATCGAGATCACCAAACACGACACCGCCGGATTGGAGAGCACCCAGCGAAATGCGGCTTGGGCGTAGGAATCCGCTTCGCGCCGGAACTCCGCAAGGTTCGTGTGCTTGGCCCCTTTGAGCGTTTTCATCGCCACGACCCCAACGTCGCGAGCCTTCGCTTTGGCCAAAATGTGGTCGAACCCCGGCCACATGCCGAAGTGGTAGGCCAACATGAGCACGTCGAAGCGACCCGAGTCGATCGCCGCGTTGGCAATCTCTTCTAAGTTTGGTGTGTGCGTACTGACGCCGAGGAACCGGACTTTTCCCTGTTCTTTCAGACGATCGAAGGCTTCATGAATGTTTGGGGCGAACAAGCGGTCGAGCCGGTCGCACGAATGGATGTGGATGAGATCGACATAATCCGTCTGTAGACGGCGCAAGCTTGCTTCCACAGCGGCAATGATTTTCGGCACCGGAGTGTCGTTCGGCAGGTGGCCGTCGGCCACGCAGAACTTTGTGGCCAAGAAGATCTTGTCTCGTTGGCCCTTCATCGCCTCTCCGAGCACACGTTCGGAGTTCGTGTCCGAGTAATCCGGCGCAGTGTCGAAATAATTAATGCCGCGCTCGATGGCATACCGGGCCACGCTTACGTCATTGATGCGTGCAGACCCTAGGGAAATATCCGAGACCATTGCCCCGGTTCGCCCCAAGCGGCGATAAGCGCGCACGCGGGCTTCTTGCCACTCGGGTCGAGCCTGCGGAGCAATGTTCTCCACCTTGGCGGCAAAGAAGTCTCTCCCGACAGAAATCCACCCGCGATTGCGGCCCACCGCAACACCTACACCACCGACAATCGCTGCAACTTCCGTCCCTGCAGCAGCCACCACACGCAACGCTTGCCGCCGTCCGAGTTGTTCGGGGCTGGCAGTGTCGAGCGATTTCGCGATCTCGATCCACGCTGCCGCAGGCCCCAGCCCGCAAGCGGTGCACATCGGCTTTTTCCAGCTCAAGAATTGCAGCGACATGGCCGCGCTGAACAACACGAGCGGGATGCCCAGGTGCCACCAAGGCAGGAGGCTTCGCTGCACCCCTTCCACCAAATCGTGCAGGAGTTGGCCTCCAAACCACCACGACGCCAGCAACCCCAGGAGATAAAGCCCCCAGACATAGGCGCGTTTCACCTGGACGAACTGCTCTCGACAACTTGCTCCGCACCGCGGACATGTCTGGTCCATCACCTTCCCTCCTTGCGTCCGCCGCTTCCTTCACGGTCTCGCCGTGATCCAATCTACACGCGTGTTTAGAATCAACGCAACGGAGCCCGGCTCGGAGGTTGCCCCAATCGGGACGCCCGATGTTCCCCTACGCCGCGTCGCGCATTTGATGCAGCGAAACCAGAACTGCTCGCAACTGCTCCGCAGAACATGGCTTGGCAAGCGTGGGTTGCGGGGGAAGTGGATTTTGCCAGCTCGCGTTCGGTGAGCGCCATAAACCTCCAGTTACGAACACCACGCGGCGGGCAAGCCCCGGCCGCTTTTGTTGTAACCAGGCGTAGACTTCTGGTCCGCCGAGATCCGGTAAACGCACATCGAGCAGGACAGCATCCCAGGTCGCCCGCTCGCACTGATCCATCGCCTCGCGTCCGCTGCGCGCGCGTTCTACGAAAATCCCTTCTCGCTCCAACATCCCGCCAATTGCAGCCGCAACCCCATCATCGTCGTCTACCAACAACACCCGCCGAATCTGCTCTCTCTCGGCGAGCCCTTCTAGCGCCGACGCACCGCATGCAGTGGCCGCAGGGAGTTCCAAGCAAAAGGTCGTACCCCGGCCCGAAGCGGTGTGCACTTTCAGGGTTCCACCATGTGCACGTGCAATCGCATAGCTCACAGAGAGGCCGAGCCCAGTTCCTTTGGGCTTGGTCGTGAAAAAGGGGTCAAAGATCCGCGGGAGGACTTCCTTATCGATGCCCGGCCCATTGTCCTCCACCTCGACCACTCCACAAGCACCCTGCACTTTTCCCCGTACAGTGATTCGCCCACCGCTCACGTTCGCCAGTGCCTGCGTGGCATTGGTCAGCAAATTCACCAGTACCTGCTGGATCTGCCCAGGGTCAGCGAGCACGGCAGCTCCTTCGGTGCGATCTTCGCACAGCAGAACGATGTCCCGACGGGCACACTCCGGGGCCACGAGGGCCACCGACGACCGCAGGAGAGCGCCAAGGCTCACGCGTTCCAGCCGGGGAGTCGCTGGCCGCGCAAAACCTAACAAGTTTTGAGTGAGCCGCGCTACCTGTTGGGCTTGTTCTTCGATCCGATCGAGCACCACGCGGAGCGAGTCGGCACCATCACGATCTCGGGCAAACGAGATCTGACCCAAAATTGCCGTCAAGGCATTGTTCAACTCATGGGCAAGCCCGGCAGCAAGCTCGCCAGCAGCGGCTAAGCGGTTGGAACGCGCCAGTTGTTCCTGCAACTCCTTTTCGCCGCGAATGTCTTCGAGGATGGCCACCACACCCTCGGCAGTTCCAGCCTCGTCTACGACCACGTTGGCGTGCAAGCGGACCGGAATCACCGAACCGTCGCGATGGCGAGCTTCGATCTCTCCACGCCAGTGCTGCTCGTTCGCAACGCAGCGAAACACCTCCGCCCAGCCTTCCGTTGGTTCTACCGCAAAGTCGGTTGCCAAGCGGCCCGCTATCTCGTGCCACTGGTAACCCAACAAGCGGGCAAACGCAGGGTTTGCGAGGCGGATGCGCGCCCGAGCATCCAGAATCAATAACCCTTCCTCGGTGCTCTCCACCGCACGCAACAAGCGGTAACTTTGTTCCACCAGTCGGGCGCGCTCGAGCGCGAGGGCGAGCTGGTTCGCGATCCCATCGGCGAGGCGGATGTGGTGCTGCACAAACGGCCCCTCGCTGCGCCGCACGTACTGCAACACGCCGAAGTATTGTTTCTCCAACTTCAGCGGCACCAACAGCGCCCTATGGTTTGGGGAAGATTCCGTCGCGCCGACCGGACTACCGACGACCACACAGTGCCCGAGGCTTCGCGCCCACTCGAGATCTGGCACATCCGTCGGCACGAGTTCGAGCTTTAAAAATTTCTCCCGTTCGGGGTCTGGCACGCCTGCAATTGCGGTCCCGAAGTATCGTTGCTCCACGTCGTTCCACAAGAACGCGCAACATATATCCGCCTCGAGTAGCGGTGCACTCACATCGACGACTTTCTGGATTACGTCCGCCGGACTCGCCAACTGCCCGAGCGCCTGGTTCACTCGAAGCAAGGCGTTGGTCGTCTCCAACGCCCTTCTCTCCCGCTCCGCGGCATGCCGCGCCTGTGCCTGCTCCGCACTGGTAGTCGCTTCACGACGCCCCAGCTGCACGAGCAGCCAACTAAAGGAGACCAAACCAACGCCGTACACGAAGAAGTATGCGACCTGGGGATGCGCTGGACTCGCGTGCGCGCTTTCCAAGGCCGCCGATGCCACTCCCAGCGACTCGGCGATCGCGAGAAAACTTGCCAGCGCCACTCCAGTAAAGCCGGCGGCCGCGATGCCTACCGGGACACCGCACACCAGCCCGTAGGTAGCAACCTTCACGAACACTAACAGCAGCGCGGGGCTCATGAGCAGCCCGGTGCCTGCAGCCACCGCAAGGAGGAACCCCAAGTTCAACACCAACTCGAGGCTGAGAAATCGATAGCCAAACTTTCCGCTTCGGTAACGAAGGTACGCAACCGCATTCACGGCTATGTACAACCAAAACAACGCTTGCGTGAATCCCACGAAGACCGGAGACGCAGCGCCAAGTTCGCCGCGCCAGTGTGCAAATAGCATCCAGGCTGCAAGTCCCTCGCTCACCCGCAGCCAGAACAGCACTCCCGCGCTCCGCTGCAGGAGGGAGCGGTACGGCAACGAAATCAGCCGCTCGGAAAATGGAGCTTTCGAGGGCATGGCGTAACGCCAGTGTACGCCCTCGAAGAGACCCCAAGCAAGCGAGAACCTACCGCGTCTTCGTCATGTCCGTCAGACAAGACGAAGGACCAACAGACATGCAAACCGGAGTGGCCTCAACAACCGAAAACCGCTCGCACAAAAAACCCGACCGCAACCGTAGCGGCACCGCAACTTCTGCCGTCGCAAAACGAGAGGACCGATCAATCGGCCAGCATTGCGGCTCACTGCCAGGTGTTCATTTCAGAATACCGGCTTGCTGGCAGCCTTCCGCCACAGAGAGGTCAGCTCCCACTAAGGCAACTGGCTCAAGGATGTTGGCTCAGGGAGCTGGACAAGGCGTGTGATCGGGGGCGAGGAGGAATAGGGCGAAGTAACGGTCCTCCGCGTTCTTTTGCTGGTCTACCAGTTTCCCCACATCGACTACGATCGGATCCGACGACTTTCGGTCCCCTGTGGCTCCGGTCATGATGCGAAACTGGCCATTGTTCTGGGTGCGCGTGCGATGGCCCCATCCGTTTTGAACGAATAGCTTCACAAAGCGATCCTTCACGGGCTCGCCTTTATCGTCCACCAGCGTGCCGACAATTTGCAAGTCGTAGGGAATCATCACTACCTTGCCGAAATTCTTATCCACGAAACACTTGCCGCAGGGGCGCCCATTCAACCACCCATTCTCGGCACCTTCGTAACAGCCACTCTGACCTGGGGATTGGCAGTCGTTGCACACGACCACCTCGGCCCACACTTTGCCATCCTTGTCGCGCACCGGTACCGGATCACGCGCCCACACCGGGCCAACCAACGCAGCCACGCCTGCACACATCGCAACCACGATCCGCCAGCGTACGTCCATCGTCTTCCTCCACCTTGGCTTTCGAAGCTTGTGCGTATAGTGCACATTCGGTAAGCGCTCAATCCAGGGGAGCTGGATGCGATGATCAGCGAGCATCTGTTGGAACAAGCGGCACAACTTCTTCTCGAAGCACGCTATGTGGTCGCGTTGACCGGCGCAGGACTGTCCGTGGAAAGCGGAATTCCGCCTTTTCGAGGTCCTGGGGGATTATGGACCAAGTACGGAGAGCCACCCCTAAACGGTTTCCAACGCTTCCTTGCCGATCCGAAAAAGGCTTGGGAGGAACGGCTGAACCCCACCGGACCCATGCGCGAGTTGTGGGACACGCTTTTGCGGGCGAAACCCAACCCTGGCCACTTGGGTCTCGTAGAGCTCGAACGCATGGGAATTCTCCGCTGCACGATCACCCAAAACATCGACAATTTGCACCGCCGTGCCGGCAGCGAATTCCTTGCAGAGATTCACGGCAACGCCTTGCTCGTGCGCTGCCTGGGTTGCATGCGCCGGACACCAAAAGACGAAGTCGACTTGAGCCAGTTACCTCCCCTTTGCCCGGAGTGCGGCGGCTTGCTCAAAAGCGACACCGTGTCCTTTGGCGAGCCGATCCCCGCGGACGTCCTCGCTCGCTGCCAGGCAGAAGCAGCGCGCGCAGATTGCATGCTTGTGATTGGCACCTCGGCCACCGTGTATCCTGCCGCTGGTTTTGCTTTCGAAGTACATCAGCGCGGCGGCCGACTGGTGGAGGTCAATCCCTACGAAACCGAACTAACCCCTTACTGCCACGTTGTGCTGCGGGCTCCAGCCGGTGAAGCGGTGCCGGCGCTCGTGGAGAGGGTCCGACGTCTGCGCAGCACACAAGCACATTAGATTTTTGCGCTTGCGCTACGCTGCTCTCCCCCCAAATCGGCAAACCGCATCGCCGGTCGGACCACCAACCACACCGAGCACAAGGCCGAGCGATCGTGCGGCTTCATCGGTTTCAGTCGACGCCACCGAGCGAAACGCCAAGACACACCCCGCAACTCCCTGGGGCACTCACGCACCCACTCCCGGCAGACAGGACCTAGCCCGTTGAAAAAGGGGGCATCGCGGGTGGGGCCGTGATGCGGAGATGGGGGCATTTACGGGGGTTTTCACTCTCCTTGGCTGCAGACAGCGATAAGGGCGAAAAATTTTTCGCCCTTACCGCGCAACCTCGGGTGCATCAGTGAGCCACTTCTTCAACGGGCTGCTCGGGGAGCGCGCAAGGAAGGTCACCGGCGCGGTATTCCGAAGTGAACCGATAGTCTAGACCACTGTGACAACCCTCGGCCGGAGTCGAACCGGCTGGCGAGTCCGGTTTGGAAAATCTCGTGGTTCTCGCTAGACGGGGCGTTTTAGTTCCGAGACGGGCATGAGTTCCAGGAAAGATTCCCTGATTGGTCGTGTCGGCGCGGCGCCCTTCGCTGGCATTCGGTTCGGATCCCTGTGGCCAGTGCTGGGTGCGCTCACAGTGTTGGCCGTCAGCGGCTGGGCCTTCACGCATCGCTTAGGCAGCTTTCCCCTGCTGGACGACCCTAACGAGGCACAGTACGCGGAAGTCGCGCGGGAAATGACTGAGTCTGGCGACTGGCTGAGCCCGCAACTGAACTACGTGCTGTTCTTGAACAAACCCCCGTTTTCTTACTGGGCAATTGCCACGGTCTACGAATTTTGGGGCATTCATGAGGCAGCCGCCAGGCTTCCGGGTGCGATTGCCGGCTGGCTTACGGTGCTGGCGATCGTCGTGTGGGGATGGAAGGCGCTCGGGCCCCTCGGTGGCTGCTTGGCAGGCGGAATCCTCGCGTCCATGGGGGGATTTTTCGTAGAAACACACGAGGTGCGCCCAGACCTGTGGCTCGTGCTCGGCCTGACCCTCTCCATGTTCGCGTTATGGCTTCTTTTCCAAAACCCTGAGCAGCGGCTCGAACGTTGGTCGCCCCCGTTGGCGCTGTGGCAGGTCGGGTTGTCCTTGGGGCTTCTCTCGAAGGGCATGCTGGGCCTGGTGTTCCCAGGGTTTTCCCTCCTCGTGTTGCTCGCGAGCGGACGCCAGCTTTCGCAGCTTCGATTCTTTTTTCATCCCCGAGCTTGGTGGCTTTTGCTTGCGCTGGTCGGACCGTGGCACGTGGCAATGAGCCTAATTCACGAGGGCTTCCTGTGGGATTACGTGATCAATCAGCATCTCTTGTTTTTCTTCGACAAGAAGTTCCCGCGCGACTCCAATCCGATCTCCCTGCCAATGTTTTGGGCAGCTTTCGCGATGCGTGTGTTTCCTTGGACTGTCTTCGCTCCGTTGGCGTTTGTCGGCGGAGTAGTCCGATGGCGAGAAGCGCAAAGCCGGGAAGCTAGGGCCGTCTTTGCGTTGGCAGTGTCGTGGCTGGTAGCCGTGCTGGCCCTCTTTTCTGCCGCAACCTCGCGGCTGGAGCACTACTCCCTGCCGGCATTACCCCCGCTCGCAATGCTGATTGCAGCCCACCTAAGCAGCAGCGATCGATTTAGCGTGGGTCGCTGGCAGCAAATCACCTGGGCGCACTGGGTCTTTCTGGCCTTTGTGTTTGCAAACGGCTTGTGGGTCGTACCGCGACTCATCCACGAACAAGAGTGGTTGTCGCCTAATACCGCGTTCGTCGATCTGGCAGTTCGTGTTTTCGGGGGTTTCAGTTTGGCAGGCGTTCTCGCCCTCCTGTTGTGGTGGCGCGGGGCGGGGAAGTGGGCGCCGGTGCCAATCATGGCGACATTTGCCGCTATCGTACCGCTGTTTTGCGAAGGGCTCGTCCTAATGGCACCAAACAATTCGAGCTTCTCTCTGGCCTTGCAGATCGAGCGTTATGTTCGCGAACAGCGAGCAACCGTGGTGTACCAAGCTCCCGAAGAGTACCAAACTTGCGCCGGGCTGAATTATTACCTCCGCAAGCGCGTGGAGATTCTGCCGCCCGGCGGGTACGTGTTGCCGACTTACTTGCAGCCACATGCAGAGCGCTTGTTCATCGACGATGCCACCTTGCGCCGCTGGTGGCACGAGCGCCCCGTGGTTTGGGTCTCCGACCCGCTTTCGCCCCCGGAGGACTTAGATCGAGCACTGCCTGGACCGTACGAGATCATCGCCCGTGATGCGACCCGTGTGGCCGTGCGCAATGTGCGCCCGACTCCGGCAGCGTCGCCCTCTGACGCAGTGTTCCCGAATACCGGCGCCTCGCCCTCCGGATGATTCGTCACACGGGTGATTCTGAGGCGCATCCGGTACATGTCTCAGGCGCCACGACTTGACGCGCGGATCCCAGGGCGACGCCCCCACTTCGAACCTGTGCCCCAAGGCAGCCACAAAGACTTTCCCGAAGTGGTTGCACCCTCTACCTCCTCCGTGGCGATTTCGCCGCGTGGTGCGGGGAGAGAGCGCATCAGGGAGGCCCTCCAGAGACAAACGGCAACTACTTCCCTTCCTCGAGGGTGAAGTAAAAACAGGCACCTTTTGCGGGGGCGCCCTCGGCCCACAGAGTCCCGCCCAATCGCGTGACGATGCGGCGTGCCAAGGTCAAACCGAGCCCCGTCCCCTCGAATCCGATGCCGGCGTGCAGCCTAGAAAACGGCTTGAACAACTCTTCCGCACGGTCTGAAGGAAAGCCCACCCCGTTGTCTCGTACATAGAAGACACGGGTGCTGCGTAACTGCTCTTCGCCCAGTTCGATGATCGTTGGCGAAGTAGCACGCGAGTACTTCCACGCATTCTCCAAAAGCGTCCGAAGTAGTAAGTACAATAGATTCCGGTCGGTCGCGACGATCAACCGCCCCCGAAACACGACGCGGACTTGTCGGCCGGGCGACCGCTTTTGCAATTCGCCAACGACCCTCTGCACCAAGGGGATCATTTCTACTGGTTCGCGCGTCAAGGGCATTTGGGTGACGCGGCACATCTGGAGAAGAGCCTCCAAGAGTTCCCGCATGCCATGCGCCGCAGCCAATAGTCCATCGACAAACGGGACGAGGTCGGCGTCCCTGGGGGACACTCGGCTTTTGATTAACTGCCCAAAACCTTCGATATGGCGCAAAGGAGCACGCAGGTCGTGTGCTACCGCGCAAAGAAAAAAGTCGAACTCCTCCTGGAGTCGACGGAGTTCTTCTTGCGGGTCTGACAGAGGGAGGGGCTGCTGCTCGGACATTGTCGCGGAACCTGCGCCTGAATGCGCTTCTTGAGCTTGTTCGGCCCTGTTCGTACCGTCCTGTAAGCCCGGTCGATCGGTGGAGCTTCCGTCGTTGGTCACTTGCTCCTCCGCTTTCGTTGTTTTCGTTTCGGCTCCACTGGCGCTTTCGGACGCCGCTTAGGCTTCGGAAGCCAAGCAGCGAGGGTCTCGACACTAACGGGTTTCACGAACACTCGGCGTGCACCCAGCGCGAGCGCCCGAGATTCCACTCCGGGGTCGTCGATGGCGGTCACCACTACCACCACTGGCCTGCGCGCGCGGGGCAGGCGCCCAAGTTCCTGGAGGACACGTTCCCCTTCGTTCCCGAAGGGTGTCAGGGACCAATCGAGAACCATGCCGTCGTATTTTGCGCTCGCCAGCAACTCCAGGGTTTCAGTTAGGGTCGTAGCCTCGTCCACGACGTAGCCCATGTCGTGCAATGCCCGTCTCACGCCGAACCGCGCAGCAAAGGAGTCGTCGACGAGGAGAAGGCGACTCACGAAGAGACCGCCTTCCCGGCTCCGCTTTTGTCAGTGGTTGAAGTGCCGTCGTTCTCGCTCAGTGCCGCGACAATCAGTCGACAAACCGCTTCGCCAGCAGGGGAGTTCGGCCCCGATGAGTCGCCCACGAGTCGAACGCGAAGCTCCGAGGAATCGCAAGGATTCTCTTCGGGAGGTACTGGACAACCCGCGACTTCCACCAATGCGGCTTTCGGTCGCCGCCGTCTCACGAAATTAACGAGCTCCCCGAACGCAGCCGGCCGGTCGCGGTCGATGCGCCGGTGTCCGACGATCACGTTGTACGGGTGCAAGTCGATCCGAGCAAATGCCTGCTGAACTGAGTACGCTACGGATACTTTGAGCCCGTTCCGAACCAGATTCCGCGTCAACTCCCCTGTGACACTACAAGGCGGGGCCGCAATTAGGACTGTGTACTGTTCGCTGAATGCTTCCATATTCGCGGCGATGGAAAAGCGACAACCGTGCCACACGAGCGTCCAGTCAGTGGGGCGCCCGATCCCCGGGTTCGATCGCTTTCGCGTTCTCGATTCTGGAATCCAGACCGAAGCCTCAGCTGCTTCTGGACGACCCGCCCGCAGAGTCTAGCGAGCTTCCCCGCTTTTTAGACCCACCCAATTTCTTTCCGGCCGAACGCACACCGTACCTTTGCAAGCGCTGATAAAGAGTGCTCCGAGGCACACCAAGCCACTCCGCGGCTCGCGCAACATCACCATCGACGGCTTCGAGCACGCGCAGAATGTGTCGCTTTTCCACTTCGGCAAGGGGCAACGGTAACTCGATCTCGCCTGTTCTTTTCGAAGCCGGCTCATTTGCCCGAGTTGTAAACGCCAGGTGCTGAGCGGTCACGGTCGAACCCTCGGCCAGCAGAGTCGCGCGTTCCAATACGTTGCGAAGTTCGCGAATGTTCCCCGGCCAATCGTAAGCCACCAACGCGTCGATGCCGTCGGGAGAAAGTTGCCAAGAACCGCCCCTCGGTCCCGGCGGCAGCTGCCTAAGCAACGCGGCTGCTAGTAGCGGGATATCTTCTTTTCTTTCTCGCAATGGCGGCAATCGCAGCACCACTGTGGCGATGCGGTAGTACAGATCGGAACGAAATGCCCTTCGCTCCACGGCTTGCTCGAGGTCGTGATGGGTGGCGCTGATCACCCGGACATCGACCTTCAAATCCACAACTCCGCCCAGGCGGCGGAAGCGCTGCTCCTCGACGACTTTGAGTAACTTCGCTTGCACTGGAATCTCCATGTCGCCGATTTCGTCGAGGAACAGCGTTCCTCCATGCGCCAACTCGAGCAAACCTGGCTTGCGTTCCAGTGCTCCCGTGAACGCCCCTTTTTCGTGGCCGAACAGCTCGGATTGCAGCAGTTCTCCGCCCAGCGCCGCACAGTTCACATCTACGAACGGCTGGCTCGCACGGCGGCTGTGATTGTGAAGCCACCGAGCCAGGACACCCTTGCCCGTTCCTGTCTCTCCGCACAGCAACACTGGCGAATCCGCGGCAGCGACTCTTCGCGCTTGGGTCTCGAGTTGCCGGACCACTCGACTTTGGCCGAGAAAAGGATCCGGCGAAGATCGCTTTTCCTTTTGTTGCGTAGCCAGCCACGCGCGCGACACGCGTTGTTCCTGATCGATGCGTTCGATCAAGTCGGCAAGGGCTGGAAGATTGACCGGCTTCGTCAAAAATTGACTAGCGCCACACTGCATTGCGCGAACGGCAAGGTCGATGGAACCGAACCCAGTGAGGATGATCGCTGGCAGGTGCGGGAATCGTTCGCGAAGCGGAGGTAGGAGATCCAGTGCGGTTGCATCAGGCAGGCGGTAGTCGAGGACAACCACGTCTGGCCGGAAGTCTTCGAGTCGCTCCCAGAATTCTGCTGCCGAACTTGCCTCCAGCACCGTCCACCCGCGTGCCGCGAAGAACTCGCGCACTCCGAAACGCGTGCTGGGCTCGTCGTCGACCACCAGCAACCTGAGGCTCATGAGACCGCAGCTTTCCTCTGTGCGCTAGACTGGCCCGGAAGAACGATTCGCACCCACGCCCCACCCCGGGCACGGTTCCCGGCTTGGATGCTACCACCGTGGTCGCTCACGATCCGGAATGCAATGGCGAGCCCGAGCCCAGTGCCTCCGGGACGCCGAGAATAAAAAGGCTCGAAAATGTGAGGGAGCTCTTCTCGCTGAAAGCCGGGACCCGAGTCCCACACCTCACATACGACCTTCGGTTGACCAGTCCGCTGTCTGCGCTGAAGATGCACGACCACTTCGCTCGAAGGAGGTGCATGCTGAACCGCATTTTGGATTACGTTCTGCAACGCCTCGGTTAACCGCGTGACGTCGGCTCGTACCCATAGGTCCGGATCGTGTTCCGCAACCACCAAGCGAACGCCGCGCTCAGACGCCCGCTGCTGACATTCGAGAATTGCCTGGTCGACGATCGTCCGCAGTCGTTCTCGCACTTTTCGGTGCACACTCCCCGGGCGAGCATATTCCATTAATTCCGCCAACAGACGAGAAAGTCGCTCACCCTCCGAACGAATCACGGAGAAATACTCTTCCGTCTCCCTGTTCCCGAATTTGCTTTCTAAAGCCTCCGCCGTCGCAAGAATCCCAAAGAGCGGGTTACGGATATCGTGCGCCACTCGAGCCACGAGTGTCCCGAGGTCCGCCCACAGTGCCTGCTGCCGGCGTTGTGCCTGAATACGCTGGCGGGCAGCACGTTCCTTACGCGACTCCTCGGAAAGCTGTTGGATGGCCGGGGTAGGACGGGCTAAAAACAAAGTTGTCTGGGAGGACCCAGGTAGGGGAGCAAAGAAGATCTCTAAGTTTACTGTTGCTCCTCCCTTCGTCCGAGCTTGTGCGTACGCGGAGCAGGGCACCGTGTCCGCCTGATCTCCAGTTGCCGCCAACCCGCCGCTACGGGCTGGACGAGAAGGCCGAAGCTGCTTCCAAACGCGCTGCAAAGCAGCCACCGACCTCGATCCAAACAACGACAAGGCGGCACGATTCGCATACGCGAGTTGGTTTGCGCGTTCCACCCACGCTGGCAGAGGTAAAAATTCGAACCAACGTCGCCAGGCCCGCGGCGCAACGATTCCCTGCTTCGCTCCGATCACGATTCCCTTGGCTCCGAGCCTCGCTTGGCGAGCCCCCTTTACCATGACGATTGCATGTTAAAGGCGGAATCGTGCCGGAGTCAAACAGTGTCTTGCCACCAACCGGACCCGCTCAAAATTCGCCGCTCACCGGACTGAAAGCTAGCATGCGTAGGAGTCGAACCGCTTTCTCCGTCGTGCCCGTCCAGAGAATCGTGAAGTGCGACCCAGCGCCGATGTCTTCAAGACGGCGCCTCTATTGCCCCATGGACGGAATAGGAATCGCGTGCCCCAAGGTCGTTGCCCGTGTAGAAGCGGCGCACCGGCGGCTACTCAGTCGCGGGAGGCGGTGAATCGAAGAACCAAGTGCGCATGGCGCCGTACTTTCCCGCGCGTCCCGCCTCCATAAGACTGCGATGCGCCGCGGTTGCGTTGTTGCCGACGATCCTGGTTCACTGCTCGCGGTCGTCCTTTGGAGCTGCCGCCATCGGCCTGTGCGGGGACAGCTTCGCAATCAGATGCTTCCGAATCCAACCCTCGTCCCACCACTCCACAGGATCGACGTGCACCCCATGGAGCATGACGGAAAAATGTAGGTGGTCGCCTGCGGCTAAGCCTGTTTCTCCGGTCAAGCCCAGTGTTTGTCCGCGCTTGACCGTGGCTCCGACCGGCACGTCGATTGACCGCAAGTGGCCGTACAGGGTGAACAGGCCCATGCCGTGGTCGAGGATCACGGTGTTTCCGTAGATCCCTAGGTTGCCAGCGAACACCACCCTACCCTCCTGCGCTGCCTCCACCGGGCTGGCTTTGATGGAGGCAAGGTCGAAGCCAAGGTGAACTTGGCGGTCGATCTCTTGCCCGCGGTAAACGTACGTCCGCCGGTCTGCAAACGAACTCAGCGGCGCCGCGTTCGACTGTCGGTGAAACGCCGTGAGCCACTTGGGGCTCGGGTCGCTCGTGCGCGTGAGCTCGCGCAAGGTGGCCTCGTTTTGGTGCCGAAGTTCGCGGTTGATCCGCAGGTACCGGTCGATCAGGCTTCCCGTCGCCGGCAGTTGATTTGCCGCCTCGATCTCCGGAACTTTGCGGACGAGAAACTCGTCGTCCACAAGGAGCGTGCGCTCCGCGAAGCGCCGCGGCAGTACGCGCACCGGTAGCTGCACCACCGTGCGGTTCCCGGCACGGTCCTCCGCGATGACTCGAGCCTGCACACTCGGGTCGAGGTCCTGCGGAACGGCAAACAGCGCCAACGCCAGCTGTGGATCCGAGAAGTATCCGAGGTAACCGGGGAAAAAGTATCGCTCGACCTCGACGCCACACCGTACCGCGTCGGGCGATTGTCGCCAAATTGCGAGTTCCACGCCCCCAAGCCGCACGTTGTGTTGTGTGGTGAGCACTTCCACCCGTGGTGGCGTCAAGTCCAGCTCCACGGTGTGCTGCCAAAGGGGTGCACGGTCGTGGCCGCGTAAATGCCACCCATACGTCGCAGCCCAAATTTGCAATACGAGCGGCCCTTCCGGAATTCCCATCCCGGGCCAGTCCGGAGCGACCTCCAAGTCGAAGCGTTCTACACCGCTGCCACGCCACGTTTGGCGCTCGAAGCGCTGTTCGTACACTTGCCAACTGTTTTGTCCGCCCTGAGCCACGACCCACACGCGTTCCAAGCCGGGACCAGGGCTGCGAACCGTAAAACGCAGCGGCACGTTCCGCCCGATGGTGGGGGGAAGCGCCGATGCTTCCACTGCTGGTGGGCGGTCGACCTGCACCCAGACCAGGGCGGCCACCGCAACGAGCAGCAGAAACGACGTTAGCCAAACGACTCGGCGCATCGACAAAGGACCAACAAAACGAAGAGCCGCTTTTCGAATTCCGGTTCCGCCGTGTCAAGTTCTGGGTTCGAGTTTCCTTCTTCACCAGCACTCGCTACCAAAGGGGGACCGTATGCCGATCGAAGACGTTGCCGCCGAAGCTCTTCGGCTGCTCGAGCACCGTGGCTTGTTGCGTGACCTGCGCACCGTGAGCAGCGCCACCGACTGCTGGGTGGATCTGGGCGGTCGACGCACCCTCCTGTTGTGCTCGAATAACTATCTTGGACTTGCCAACCACCCGACGCTTGTCGCCGCTGCCGCGGACGCAGCCGCGCGTTGGGGGGTTGGAGCAGGAGCGTCGCGATTAATATCGGGATCGCTGGCACTTCACCATCAGCTCGAAACCGAGATTGCTTCCTGGAAACGCGCGGAAGCGGCCGTGCTCTTCAATTCCGGGTATCATGCAAATGTAGGCACCATTGCCGCACTCGTCGGTGAGGGCGACGCCATTTTCAGCGACGCCCTCAACCATGCGAGCATTATCGACGGATGCCGACTGTCCCGCGCGCGAGTGGTCGTGTATCCACATAACGACGTCAACGCTCTGGAGTCGGAACTTGCGCGGGTTCCGGCACGGCACCGGTTGATCGTAACCGATTCCGTTTTCAGCATGGACGGCGACATGGCCCCGCTGCGTGAGATTTGCGAACTGGCAGAGCGCTACGATGCGTGGGTGATGGTCGACGAAGCTCACGCTACGGGAGTTCTCGGGCCCACAGGAGCCGGCTTGGTAGAACAGTTGGGACTCCACGAACGGGTAGCCGTGCAAATGGGAACCTTAGGGAAGGCTCTAGGCTGCTTCGGAGCGTTCGTAGCGGCCCGGCGCGACGTGGTTCGATTGCTCGTCAATCGGGCCCGCTCGCTCGTGTTTACGACTGCCCTGCCACCGCCCGTGGTCGGCGCTGCCCTCGCTGCAGTCCGGTTGGTGCGTGCCGAGCCGGAACGACGCGCTCGGCTGCAAGCGAATGCCCGGGTACTGCACGCCGAGTTACAACGCATGGGAGCCCCCGTGCCTGTCGCGCCGAGCCACATCCTTCCCGTCGTGCTTGGCAACGAGGCGCGGACAATGGAGTGTTCCGCGCGCCTGCTCGAGCGGGGCGTGTGGGTCCAAGGCATCCGGCCGCCCACTGTGCCTCCCGGAACCGCAAGGCTACGTGCGACGGTAATGGCCACCCATAGCGAAGACGACCTGCGCTTTGCCGCAAGCGCGTTTGCTTCCGTATTTTGCGAGGAGGCTCATGAACGATCTTGATGCTCGCCTTTTGGCTGAATGGGACCACCAATTCCTTTGGCACCCGTTTACCCAAATGCAGGAGTGGCTGAGAGAAGTTCCGCTCGTCATCGAACGTGGCGAGGGAGCGTATGTCTACGACATCCACGGTCACCGTTACCTCGACGGTGTCGCCTCGCTGTGGTGCAACGTTCATGGCCACCGCCACCCGGCGTTGGATCGCGCACTTCGCGAACAGCTGGATCGTGTTGCGCACTCCACCTTGTTGGGGTTGACCAACGTGCCTGCCATCGTGCTCGCGAAGAAGCTCGTCGAGCGCGCACCCGCGTCTCTCTCGCGGGTGTTTTACTCCGACTCCGGAGCCACGGCGGTGGAAATCGCGCTGAAAATCGCGGCGCAGTATTGGCAGCTCGCGGGCGAGCCTCAGCGCACGGAATTCGTCTCGCTCACCGAGGCCTACCACGGCGACACGATTGGCGCGATGAGCGTTGGTTATTCCGAGGCCTTTCATCGGTTCCACAAGCCGTTGCTGTTTCCCTGTCACAAGCTGGATCCGCCGCACGTGTTCCGCTGGTTCCGCAAGCTCGACGCCGCTGACGCACTGCATGCGGCTGTGGCAGAGGCCCGGGAATTCTTTCGGCGTCGGGGAAGCCAGCTCGCTGCGCTGGTGGTCGAGCCGCTCATGCAAGGCGCAGCGGGCATGTGGCGCCACGACGTGGAGTACTTGCAAGAGCTGCGTGCACTCACACGCGAACATGGGGTCCTGTTGATTTGCGACGAAGTGGCCACGGGCTTCGGCCGCACTGGACGGCTGTTTGCCGTGGAGCACGCAGGTGTGGAGCCCGACCTGATGTGCCTCGGCAAGGGAATTTCCGGAGGGTACTTGCCCCTAGCGGCCACGTTGGTGCGCGAGGAGATTTTTTCCGCCTTTCTCGCCCCGTATGACGCCTTTCGGGCTTTCTTTCATGGCCACACCTACACCGGCAATCCCCTCGCCTGTGCGGTCGGGGTAGCCAGCCTGGAACTATTCGAACACGAGCAAGTACTCGAGAACGTGCAAGCGCGAGCCCGCGAGCTGGCCGAGCACCTCGCTGTGGAGATTGCTCCCCTAAAACACGTGGGCGACATCCGGCAATGGGGCCTTATGGCTGGCATCGAGTTGGTCGCAGACCCAGCCACCCGCGAACCGTATCCTCCGGGGTTGCGCATCGGGCACCGAGTGATTCTGGCAGCGCGCCGGCGCAACGTGATCCTGCGTCCGCTCGGGAACGTGATTGTGCTCATGCCCCCGCTTTGCGTCACCGCCGCACAAATCGAAGAGTTGTGCCGGGTCACGCGGGCAGCGATCCGTGAAGTGACCGAAGGCGAGTCCGGATGATTTTGCCGAAGGGAGGCATTGGCAAACATGGGCGCCCCCATTCTGTTCGTCACTGGAACCGACACAGGTGTCGGCAAGACCGCGGTCAGCTGCCTGCTTGCGGCAGGGCTCCGACACCGCGGTCTGAATGTGGGAGTTTTTAAACCGGCGGAAACTGGCTGTGCGGTGGACCCAGACGGCAACCTGATCCCCGCTGACGCCGTTTTGCTGCGTACATACGCGGGAAGCGGACAGCTGATCGACGAAGTATGCCCTTACCGACTACCCGAACCGCTGGCACCAGCGGTCGCCGCCCAGCGTGCCGGCGTCCACATCGACTTCCGGTCGTTGTGCGAGCGTATCCAGTCGGCGGCAAAGCGACACGACGTCGTTTTGGTCGAAGGGGCTGGTGGATGGCTCGTGCCACTCACCTCGCAACTGCTGTTCGCTGACCTTGCAGTGGCGTTGCAAGCCAAGGTTCTCGTGGTCGTGGCAAACCGCTTAGGTGCACTCAATCACGCTTTGCTCACCGCGCAGAACGTGCGCATGCATGGAGCGTTCTTGAGCGGAATCGTATGGAATCATCCGGCACCAGCAGCGGACGTTGCACAGACCACCAATCTCGAGGTGCTCCGCACGTGGCTCGGCGAACCTCTTGGCAACGTTCCTCACTGGAGCGAGGGGCTCCCGCCGCCCGAAACGGCGGCGGCCCAAGCCGGTGCATGGCTCGACTTCGACCGCATCCTCCCTCTAGAAGTGTCCTGACCACTGGCCCAGCTTGGCCAATCTCGCTGGTCGTCCCAAGCGGTTGCCCGGCTTCTGGCTTCGGCGGCCCGTGACCGTCGCGACCCGTGGAACTCTCGTTCCACAGCGCGCGAGCGAACGATCGGCCTCGGCAAACTAGAGCCTTGGCGGCGCGGCCGCACACTCCTCAGCCGCGCAACGCGTGACTTTCCCACTGGGCTTTGCCATACAGCTCCCGTGATGGCCGAGGGCGAACTGAACGTACCGCTAAAAGTCGGGGTCGCCTTGAGTGGCGGGGGGGCGGCCGGCATGGCGCACGTTGGAGTTCTGGAAGAACTCTTGGCGGCAGGGATGGAAATTTCGTGCGTGGCGGGCACAAGTGCGGGTGCCATGGTGGGCGCCGCGTTTGCTAACGGGCAGCTGGCGTCGTTTCGTGACACGATGTGTGCGCTGACTCGGAGCCGCGTATTGCGGCTATTCGATCCCATCTGGCCGCAAAGTGGTTTGCTCGAAGGGCGGCGTGCTCTCGAGCTGGTGCGGCCGCATCTCGGCTACACGATCGAGTCGCTTCCCATTCCGTTTGCGGCAGTCGCCACCGATCTCCACAGTGGGGAGGAAGTTGTCTTGCGCTCGGGTTCGGTCATCGAAGCGGTTCGCGCGAGCATTGCGATCCCTGGGTTGTTCACGCCCCAGCGTTGGGGCGGTCGAGTGCTGGTAGACGGTGGCTTGGTCAACCCGATTCCAGCCGACGTCGCCCGTGCATTAGGCGCAGAGTTCGTGATCGCCGTGAGTGTTTTGAACGTGCATCCCAGCGTTTTGCCGCGCAGCCGCGCGCGTGGGGGACTCACGCAGCAATGGAGCGAGCGCTTGCGCAGGCGCATGGAAAAGAGCGTCGCAAAAGCCGCTCGGCTGCTTCCCGAAGCGAATGGAACGCCGGCTACGGAGCTTGGACTTGTCGAGATTCTCTCCCGTGCAAGCACAGTCGTGCAAGCCCACATTGCGGCCGCTCGCCTGCGCGAGCAGCCACCGGACTTTCTCGTTCAAGTTCCCGTGCGCTTGGGACTCTTTGATTTTCATCAAAGTCGCGAAGCGGTCCAGGCTGGGCGGGCTGCGGCCCGAGAAGTCCTCCCCGACCTTCGCCGGGCGCTCGCGGAAGCACTCCCACTCATGGACCGCCTCTCGCGCTGGTTCGACGTCACTGCGTCGCGCTGGTCGGCACGCCGCACCGCGGAGCGGTCGTGACCACACGGCACCTTGCTTTGTCGGTCGGGCAATCTTCTGACCAGCACTCCTCCTGGGCCAGCCCTGTTCAGCGCGACCACCACGAAACTTCAGAGATCGCTTGCTCCTAGTACCGGCTAACTAAGATTGGGGAGTGAGCTGTCTTGCCTTGGGCCACTAAAAAATTCCGAGTTCGAGCTTTGCCGCTTCGGACATCATGTCGTGGTGCCACGGAGGATCGAACACCACTTGGACGTCGGCTTCGCGCACGCCCGGCACGCTCGCAATTTTGTTGCGGATGTCCTGTGCGAGCCAGTCGCCCATGCCGCAACCTGGTGCGGTCAGCGTGAATCGCACTTCCACACGGTATCCGCCCTGTTCAAGCGGCTGAACCGCGCAGGAGTACACGAGCCCCAAGTCGACGATGTTCACCGGAATTTCCGGGTCGTAACATGTGCGGAGTTGCTCCCACACCGCCTTCTCCACTTCCTCCGCGGAGGCTGGAGGCGGAGCCTCCGTTGCCGGTGCGGACGTCTGAGGAGTCAACCCGAGGGCGTCGGCATCCTTGCCGTCGATCCGTGCCAGCCCCCAAGGGGTCAGCACGGTGTACGAGCCGCCGAGAGACTGCGTAATGCGGACCTCGGTCCCTTTCGGCAACGTGAGTGGTGCGCCGCTCGGGATTTGCACTGCTTCCACATCTCGCGAAAGAGCAATGAGTTGGTTCGCGTCGAACATCTGTGTTGCACCTTCCACTGTTTACTCCGTGGATACTGGCTCCCGCTCGCCCGCGAGGGCAGCTTTGAGCGTGTGCCACGCCAACACGGCGCATTTCACCCTCGAGGGAAACTCGCGCACACCTGCAAACACCTTGAGCTTGCCCAATTCGGCGGGCGCTTCGGCATTTTCCTCCGTCAGCAAGCGGTGGAAAGCGTCGAACATGCGCTCCACTTCTTCCCGTTTCTTTCCCTTGATGGCTTCGGTCATCATGGAGGCCGAAGCCATGGAAATCGCGCAGCCTTGACCTTCGAACGTCGCCTCGCGGATCACGCCGTCGTTACAGTCGAGGTACACCGTGACCCGGTCGCCGCACAACGGGTTGAACCCTTCCGCCCGGCAGGTCGCGCGCTCCAGGCGGCGTAAGTTCCGTGGCCTACGTCCGTGGTCTACGATCATTTCCTGGTACAGCTCGCGCAGCTCGGGTGCCACCTTCATGCAAAAACCTCGATCACCTTGGCGACTCCGGCAACTAGGGCGTCGGCTTCCTCCACGGTGTTGTACAGTGCAAACGAAGCGCGTGCGGTGGCAACCAGGCCCAGCCGCTGCATGAGAGGCTGGGCACAGTGGTGCCCGGCGCGGATGGCAATTCCCTCGCGATCGAGAATCGTCCCGACGTCATGCGGGTGAATGCCGTCGAGGACGAACGACACGACGGCTGCCTTGTGCTTCGCAGTACCGACGATCCTCACTCCCGGGACTGCACTCAGCCCCTGGATCGCGCGAGCAAGGAGGCCGTGCTCGTGCTGGCTGATCGCTTCGCGGCCGACCTGCTCGACGTAGTCGATTGCGGCGCCGAGGCCGATGACCTCGGCAATGGGTGGCGTGCCAGCTTCGAATTTATGCGGAATATGGTTCCACGTGGATCGTTCGAAGGTGACCGTGCGGATCATTTCTCCACCACCCTGGTACGGAGGCATCGCATCCAACAACTCCGCACGCCCCCACAGAACACCCACACCGGTCGGCCCAAACAACTTGTGGCCGGAGAAAGCGTAAAAGTCGCAACCCAGAGCTTGCACGTTGACCGGAAGATGGGGAACCGCTTGGGCCCCATCCACGAGGACCCGTGCGCCAACCGCTTTCGCTGCAGCCACAATTTTTTGCACGGGGTTCACGGTGCCCAGCGCATTGGAAACGTGGGTGATGGCGACCAGTTTCGTACGCGGGCCGAGGAGCTTCTCGTATTCTTCCAGTTGCAGCTCCCCCGAGTCGTCCATCGGGATCACCCGAATTTTTGCGCCTGTTGCCTCGCACACGAGTTGCCAGGGAACGATATTCGAGTGGTGTTCCATGGCGGAGAGAACGATTTCATCTCCGGGCCGGAGCTGCCACCGCCCCCAACTTGCGGCCACCAGATTGATTGCCTCGGTCGTGCCCCGGGTAAAAACGATTTCGCGATCGTCGCCCGCTCCCAAAAAATCCCGCACCTTGCTGCGTACGGATTCGTATTGCTCGGTGGCTCGCTCCGACAAAAAGTGCAAGCCGCGGTGGATATTGGCGTTCGTTTCCTCGTAAAATCGTCGGATCGCATCGATCACCACGCGCGGCTTCTGGGTCGTGGCAGCGTTGTCCAAGTACACCAGCGGCTTGCCGTACACCTCGCGCGCCAGGATGGGAAAGTCTGCACGGATGCGTGCGACATCGTAGTGCGGAGCGGCACGCAGTCGGGTCGCTGCCAAAGCGTCCATCACGAGGCGTCCTCCTCTGGGCTCCCCTCCACATGTGCGCGCACGAGCGCGCGGATCCGTGGCTGCCACTCCGGGATTGGCAGCCGCTCCACGATCTCGTTCGCAAAGGCAAAAATGAGCAGTCGTCGTGCCTCGTCAGCGCCGATCCCGCGCGCACGGAGGTAAAACAGCGCGTCTTCGTCGAGGCGGCCAATCGCAGCTCCATGGCTGCATTTGACGTCATCCGCAAAGATCTCCAACTGCGGCTTGGTGTCGATCTCTGCGTCGTCAGACAGAAGCAAATTCTTGTTCATCTGCTGCGCATCGCTCTTGAAGGCTTTCGGCCGCACGTACACTTTACCGTTGAACACGCCGCGCGACGCCCCGTCGAGAATCCCTTTGTAGAGCTCGCGGCTGGTGGTGTTCCGGGCCACATGATCGATCGTCGTGTGGTGATCCACCAACGACGTGTTAGCGGCAATGTAGAGGCCATCGAACACGGCTTGGCTCCCCTCTTCCGCCAAGCGAGTTTCCGTCTCCACTCGAGCCCAGCGCCCGCCAAACGTGAGCACGCGCGACGTGTAGCTGGAGCCAGCGCTTTGCCGAACAGCGGTTCGTGCCATATGGAGCATCGCGCCTTGCTCGCTGGTGATGCGAATGTGGTCGATGCGTGCACCAGGTGCCAACACGATTTCGGTGACCGCGTTCGTCAGATACGGTACCGCGCTCTCTCCATACCACCATTCCACGAGCGTCACGTTTGCCCGCTCGCCGACCACGACGACATTTCTGGGCGACACCAGCGTCGGCTGTGTCACTCCACCACCTGCAAACAGAAGCTGCACCGGCGTCGCCAGGTCGGTTCCGGGAGGGATCCAGAGAAAGGCACCGTCCTCTAGGAAGGCCAGATTGAGAGCGGTGAAACTGGCATCGTGCTCTGTTGCACAGGTGCCGAGCGCATCCTGAACGAGTCGTTCCTCCTGGACCCATGCTTGACGAAGTGAAAGGAACCGCGAGCCACTCGGCAAACGCTGTCCGCTCGGAGTTGCCTCGAGCGCGCGCCCGTGGACAAAGCACAAGACCGCCGTGCCCGGAAGCATCCGAGCACTTTGCTCCGCAAGGATGGCATCAGCCGCGAGCGGCTCTCGCAACGTAAAGGCTTCACGTGCAATGACCGAGGTGTCCGTGTACTTCCAGTCTTCCACCCGCGTGGTGGGAAAGCCGAGCTTCTGGAATTCCTCCATACCGCGCGTGCGCAGCGCACGCACCCAGTTCGGCACATTTGCATCCAGCTTGCGCTGCGCTTCGAGATACGGAGCAAAGCCGTGCGCTGGAGGCACGAAGCGGCGATTGCGCCCTGCAGGACCGGTCATGGGTGCTCGAGAGGCTTCAGCGCCTGGGGCAAGCGATGTCATAGCGGTGCAGACGCGGCAGCCTGCTCGTAGGGGGCATAACCGCGAAGTTCCAATTCCCGCGCCAGCTCCGGGCCACCGGAACGTACGATCCTGCCGGCGACGAGCACGTGCACAACGTCGGGAACCAAGTACTCGAGCAATCGCTGGTAATGAGTGATTGCGAGCACCGCATGCTGTTCGTTGCGCAACGCGTTCACTCCATCGGCAACGATGCGCAAAGCATCGATATCGAGACCGGAATCGGTTTCGTCCAGAATCGCCAGCGTTGGTTCGAGCAAGGCCATTTGCAGAACCTCGTTGCGCTTCTTCTCGCCCCCAGAAAACCCCTCGTTCACCGAGCGCTTGAGTAGCCGCTCATCGATCCCAACCAGGCGCGCCTTTTCCCGCACGAGTTGCAGAAAATCCATCGCGTCGATTGGTTCGAGTCCGCGGGACTTGCGCACGGCGTTCAACGCGGTGCGCAAAAAGTACATGTTGCCCACCCCCGGAATTTCCACGGGATACTGAAAGGCCAAGAACACTCCCGCCCGCGCCCTCTCCTCCGGGCTCATCGCGAGCAAGTTCCGACCTTCGTACAGAACTTCTCCCTGCGTTACCTCGTATCCTTCTCGGCCGGCCAGCACGTAACAAAGCGTCGACTTCCCCGAACCGTTCGGCCCCATGATGGCGTGCACTTCGCCGCGATGCACCACCAAATCGATCCCACGCAAAATGGGGGTGCCGTCGACACGCACGTGCAAATTCCGAATTTCCAACAGCGGCTGCTTCGTCATCGTTCAACCAATGGCTCCTTCCAAACTCACGCCCATTAGCTTGTGGGCTTCCACGGCAAACTCCATCGGCAACTCTTGGAATACGGCCCGGCAAAAACCGCTCACGATCATCGAGACCGCGTCTTCCAGGGAGATACCGCGGCTTTGGCAGTAAAAAAGCTGATCCTCGCTGATTTTCGACGTGGTCGCCTCGTGCTCCACGATGGCCGAGGAATTTCGGACTTCCATGTACGGGAAGGTGTGTGCCCCGCAGTGCTCGCCAATCAGCAGCGAATCGCACTGCGTGTAGTTTCGTGCGTGTTCCGCGCCGCGCATCACCTTCACCAGCCCCCGATAGCTGTTTTGCCCGTGCCCGGCGGAAATGGCCTTCGACAAAATCGTCGATCGCGTGTTTCGGCCGAGGTGAATCATCTTCGTGCCCGTGTCCGCTTGCTGGTAATGGTTGGTAAGGGCCACGGAGTAAAACTCGCCGACCGACTCGTCGCCGCGCAAAATCACGCTTGGGTACTTCCACGTAATCGCCGAACCAGTCTCTACTTGGGTCCAGGAAATCTTGGAGCGCCGACCGAGGCAAATGCCGCGCTTGGTAACGAAGTTGTAAATCCCTCCGCGTCCTTCCTTGTCGCCGGGATACCAGTTCTGCACTGTCGAATACTTGATTTCCGCCCCTTCCAGAGCGACGAGCTCCACGACCGCCGCGTGCAACTGGTGTTCGTCGCGCATTGGGGCCGTGCAACCTTCAAGGTAGGAAACGTACGCGCCTTCGTCAGCAATAATGAGCGTGCGCTCGAACTGGCCCGTTTTCGCGGCATTGATGCGGAAATAGGTGGACAGCTCCATCGGGCAGCGCACTCCCTTCGGAACGTAACAAAACGACCCGTCGCTAAAGACTGCGGAATTCAGCGCCGCGAAAAAATTATCGTTGTATGGAACGACCGTGCCCAAGTAGCGGCGCACCAAGTCAGGATACTGCTGCACCGCTTCGGAAAAAGAACAGAAAATCACCCCGTGTTCCGCAAGCTTTTCTTTGAACGTCGTCGCTACGGAAACGGAATCGAACACCGCATCCACAGCGACACCCGCAAGCATTTCCTGCTCGCGCAAGGGAATCCCCAACTTCTCGTAGGTGCGGAGCAGCTCGGGATCGACCTCGTCGAGGCTCTTCGGCCGCTCCTTCATCTTCGGGGCGGAGTAATAACAAATCGCGTTGTAATCGATCGGCTGGTAGCGCACGTTCTGCCAGGTGGGCTCCTGCATCGTGAGCCAGTGGCGGTACGCTTTGAGACGCCACTCGGTGAGCCACGCCGGCTCTTGTTTCTTCGCCGAAATGATGCGGATGATCTCCTCGTTCAAACCCGGCGGTACGGTTTCTTCTTCGATCGGCGTGTAGAACCCGTGCTGGTACTCCCGGCTGACGAGTTCTTCGATTTTCGCTGTGTTTGCGGGCATACAAACCCTCCTAGAAATTTCCGCTCAACAATGCACCCTCGATCCGCGGGCACCCGCGGCTTCCATAGAGACGGGGTTCCGAACAAACTCCGAGCCTCGCACCAGGTCGGCGAGCGTGACCCCATTTAAGGCAGAGACCAGCGCACGATTGATTTGCTGCCAGTGACCTTGCGCCGGGCAGAGCACCTGCTGCCGGCACGTAGGGCCGCCTTCGGAGTGGGTACAAACCGTAAGCCCCAGCGGGCCCTCGAAACTCGCAATCACGCGGGCCAAAGAAATCTCCTCGGGCTTGCCCGCCAGTTGGTAACCGCCATGCACCCCACGATGCGAATGCAAAAAGCCCTTGCGCGTGAGTGCCCGCAGCAATTTGCCTACGGTGGCTGGCGGCAGATTCGTGCTGGCACTCAGTTCCGCAGCACGAAAAACACGCTTCGGCTCGGCACCTAGCCGTGCCAGCAGAACGATGGCGTAATCTGTAAGTCTGTTGATCCGAAGCATGTTCGTGCACGCGAGAGCGAATGAAGACCTAACTGGTCTACTTTTTAGTTTCTAGCTTCTTCGAATGATGACGCAACCCTAAAAGCCGGGAATTTCTCTTCGCGCGCTCAGTTGCCGGTGCCGGTACAGGTGAGATCAGCCGCCGGTCCGTTACCCGAGCCCGCTACCGACGTCGGCCGGGCCAGCACCAATTTGTCGCGCTCGCCCTGCCACACCACCACGAGCGGCGCACCGACCGCAGCACAGATCTCCGGTAAGGCGCCCTGCTTGGCAAGCAACACCACGGGCCGACCTTCCTGTAAGGCTGCCGCAGCCTCCGCCACCGTTCGAACACGCCGCACTGGCTTGCCCAAGTAGAATAGGAGCAAGTGATCGCCCGTACGGAAGCTGACGATCTCCGCGGTCGGGGCCCAGCTCTGAATTGTCCACGCTTCATCTCGCAAGCTGTATCGCCTCCCGATCACTGGCCCAGCCAAACCGTAGAACGCGAGGAGGCCAAGGCTGGTCGCGTGCCACTTCGGCATGGCGTCCCGCGTCCGGATCCAGCAACGGCATGCGCCCCAAGCAACACGTGTACAGGAGCAGCACCAGGCCACCCAGTACCAGACCACTCGCTACCGGTTGACACCAGACGACGTGCATTCACCCGGGGGTCGTCGGCTCGCGGCCCTCGTTTGGCGACGGCAACTGCTCGAACATCCGACCCACTCGATAGAATCCTAGTTCCGCCACGTTCAAGTTGCCTGCATGCACATGGCTCACGGCTTCATCGGCGCGGGCCAACTTGCTCGCTCCCCGGGAATCCGTGTAGCCTGCGCTAGCCCACCCCAGAAAGAACAACTCTTGCGGAAGCGTTTCCACCCGGGCCCACCGGGCCAATCGTTCGAAAACGAAGGAGGAAATCGTGAGCGTAGCGTGGATCATCATCGGTCGGGTAGAAAACTGGGAAACAGCATTGAACCAACCCTTGCCGTTGTGGGGGCTCAAACCGAGCTACGAGGGCGAATTTCGCCTGCTGCCTGAAGGTAGCCTTGCGTGGCTTTACGCAACCAATCCGGTCGGTGGAGTGATTGGCCTCGCATTGATCCGCAACAAGTACGTCGACGAACGAACTCCACTGTGGCCAGACGAGAAGAGAACTGGCCGGGTCATCTGGCCGCTGCGCTTTCGGCTGGAGATCGTGAAACTGCTTCCGGAGGAACGCTGGAGGACATCCGCAATTGGAATCTCCGACTTCAGGCTGTTCATGCAGAAGGGCTTCCAACCGTTGTCATCGCAGCAACACGACGAACTGCTGCGCCGTTTCCGCGAGCGGTTTGGCTTCCTTTCGACCGAAACGTTGCATCAAGGTTCAACGATCGTCTCTCCCGAACTCGTCTACGATCGAGCCGCAAACGCGTCGCTTTCGCTCCACGAACAGCTCCAAGAACTCGTTGCCGAAGTCGGCCGGCTCCAGCACTACCACTCGCAAATGGGTTTTCCGACCGACAATGGTCGAATCGATGTGGTATGGAAACGTGAGATCAACGGCGCCCCGACCATTGCCTTCGAGGTGGAACTCACGCCCTCGGTCGACGAAGCTCTTCAGCGCTTGCACTGGGCACATGAGCGCTGGAGCGCACGCCCTTGCGTGGTCACCCCGCCGGAAGCCCGCGACAGCATTGTGGCGAGCCTCGACCAATGGCCGCGCGGCTTTGCTCAGCTTGTACGTGTGTGTTCCGACATCGAAATGCGAGAGGTGCACAAACTCAAGCGAGACTTGCGCTCGCTGGAGGAACGCCTGGGCATTTATTGACGCGACGTTTTTTTCGGCCCCGGCACACCCTGCGCCCCTAGCGTCGTTTCCGTGTTTTGCGGCGCGAGCCGAGACGGAGTGATATTGCCTGAAGCCTCCTTCGAGTCCGGGAGTCAAAAGGAGATCGCATGGAGACGACCGAGTCCCGCGTCGTACAAATCGCACTTGCGGGCGCACTGGTTGCGACTGCAGGCGACGTGTGTTTGCTCGTGGCTGGGAACGGTCACATCCCTGTTCCCTCCGCAGCATTTTCGCCCGTTGTGTTCTTCGGCACACTTCTAGGCGTTGCCGGGATCCCGTTGTATCAGCTCGGTTCCTGAGTACTGCTCTTACTCGACCGTCACTCACCTGACGTGCAGCCACGCGTAGGAGCGGAGTTGTAGGGGCGGTTCGCGAACCGCCCCTACAACTACCAGGTTGCACCGGAACGAGTGGTGCCATGGCCTGGGAAAGCAGGCGTCTCGCCCCGACGAAATTGCCCCACCCGACGGGCGACCCACCGGGTCGCCCCTACATTCCCGGCGGGGACAGGTTCGTGTGCGCTACGCGCATCTCCGTGCGGTGTCCGGGCACGGCAGCGCCGTGCCCCGACCGGGCCCCCATGTTGCGGAACAACGCGTGAACCACGTGCCTACGGAGCACATTGGCCAGGATGTGATGTATTCGCGGAAGCGTTCCAGCGTGGGGTCGCAAGACTGCGTACCGCGCTGCGATGCGTTGGTCGCGAGCAGGCGTGGAAAAGCCGTTCGCGCAGCGACTGGAAAAAAAATGGCCAACGGAGAACCGTTGGCCGTGGGCAAATGGAGGCGGGGTCCCTCGAACACATTAGCTAAGCGATTGATTTTTGGCCTTCAGTCTTTTGCTGATTATTAATTGTATCCCTAAATCTATCCCTAAAAATTTTTGGTAGGGGTTGGCAGGATTCTGGTAGGGGTTAGGTTGAGTAGCAAGCTTCCTACCGTACGGCGTACCCCCATACAGAAACGCGCATAGCGGATGCTACACCCGGTCTTGGCGGCGTAAATCTTTAGCTTCCTGTGCTCGGCCCGGTCGAGGTCAAAATTTACTCGGATTTTCACAATCAAGGGTTATTGTCAGCGGATTCGGCTGCAAATCATAAACGGCACCGGTACCATAATCAATCAAGCCGCCAAGGATAGCCCCTGCACCAGACAACACAGGGATCATTGTTGCTGTCTGGGTTTGGCAACCTTCCTTGCTGATGTTAATTTGAAGAGATTGATCTCTTCGCGTCGTGATTGTACATGGTGATTGACAGCTTTGGCCGTTTGAAAACTGGATATTAGCACCAGGCGGGACCGTATTCACCGATACCTGCTGATTTGTGCCCCGAATGATGGTGGCGCAACCAGAAACCAAACAACAAGTTAATACTAAGAAAACATGTCTCATGTTTGCCTCCCTTTGTGTCCTTTTGTGTAAGGCCCATACTTGGGTTGGTTATTTGCCTCATTCCTACCCTACTATCTGTCCAGGAAGCTGCTCTAACCAAGTACCGGTATCTGACATATGTGCTGCAAGCCAGTAAAGTAGTTTTGTGGACTGCCGGGTTGGGGCTGCTAGCGGCACCAAGTTACTTGGAGCACTTAGAAACAAAGCTTGATACTCCCGATGCGTTTAGCGGTTCGCTGTCCTTGTGGGACGACAAGTAGAGGTAGCCACGCTTGACGTCAACGGTGTAAAGCACTGCGGCTGACGCGGTAGGGCCTGAATCCAAGGCGACACCGCTTATTGATTCTGTGCTCCGATGAAACACCACCGCTTTCCAAACCTTCTCAGCCCCACCTGCCAACTTTGAATCGCCCCACACAATTGTCATTTCTTTATCATCATCATCATCAACGATGACCACTGGCTGTACGCCAGTAAATCCATCTGGGGCTACCTTGTGGCCTTCGAGTGACCACATGGCGACCCCTTTGGGTTCGCCGCACCGGAAGACCTTGGCCATTCCGGTTACTCCGGTTACGGGTATTGCAAGCAGAAGCAGATATATCGCAAGTCTCATGGCGTTCCTTTTGATTGGCCCCAACGTTTAAGTGAACACATGAATGGGTGTACACACCGACTACTGGTACGCGACCGGCTTCAGGACGCAACACTACTCCATTCGCACAGAAAATCAATCCGTACGGCGTACCCCCCGCACAGAAATGCGCTTTGCATGGCCTAGGCATGATTGATAATCGTATCCCCCAATGGCCTATGCCTATGGCGAATTTGAAGGCCTTCAGCTTCTGGTGCCTAGGGTAATTTACGCGGGTAGCTAGAAGGCCTTCACGGTAGGCGTTGGCAGAATAGCCTTAGCGGTTTTTGGCTACCGCCGCGCGCCTCAAGTAGTACTCCCGCGCCTCTTGGTCTTGGCGGCAGGATTCCATCACCTTGGCGATGGTTTCTTCATCCTCTTCGCCAATGGAAGTGAGAAAACCTAGGATTGCTTCTTCAAGCTCCTTTTCTTCGTCTGGCGTTAAAGACCTAAGCTCATTTTTAGAATAAGTATGGGAAACAAATCCCGCATTACCCGCAAATGCAGTACTAGAGCCGTTTGGCGCTTGCGGGATTTGTGCGGGATATACGGGATTTTGCGGGATATGGGAGGAACAAATCCCGCGGCCTGGAATGTAGTCCTGAAGCCTGTTTGCGGGATTTGCCGGATTTGTTCCCCCCTTTTTTTAAAACCCAAAGAAGGCGCTTGATCCTTGCATCACGCACTCCCTCCACCTTCAGCCCAGCACCCCGAAGGGCAGACTGGAGACGGGGGAGGTGCCGCCCTAGCCCCTGAGGAGTACGGGGCCAGTTCTCAGGTTTAACCCGAGCGTCCTTTAGGTCCATTGCCCCCTCTAGGGCGGATAGGAGATCCGATGCGGTGAACGTTTCCCGGTGACCCTCTGGCCAATCCGCGGTGAGGAGGAGAAGGGCCATGGCAACGGGGTCGTTATCTAGGAGGTCTTGGCTGAGCCCTGCCTGCACGGCATAAAAGGCTTCTACTACTTCCCCAGCTTCAAGGTTTAGGCCAGGGGCAGCAGCCTCAGCCCAAATTGCCCAGTCAGCCAAGCAGGGCAGTGAGGGCATTGCCTTCCTCACCTCATCCCATCTCCTCGTTGCAAGGGCCGCAGCGTTCAAGATGGCTCCTAAGGCCTGCGGGTGAGCCCGGGTAAAGTTCTCCCAAACCTCCCGCTCTGGACTGCGCTCTCCATCCTCGAGCCGAGTTAGGTTCACCATCGCCACCCGGTCACCCAAGTCGTCCCTCAGGAGACCGAAGCCTATCCCTGTGAGAATGATGGGCCTTTGCGCTTCCATGACACATTCGTCCGTGTCTGTATATAACTCCCGTTTTCCTAGCCCTCCTCCTGTGCTGAGACGGCATAAGGCGTCCGAGAGCCATGCGGCAATTTTGGAAAGGTTATCGTAAGCCAGTATCCGGCCAGCATTCGCCCCAACCATCAGTGCATCCACGTCCTTGGGTTCAGCCTTTAGGGCGGCCATCTGAGGGTCTACCAGGCACTTCAGCATCCGCCCTACTGAGCTCTTACCGGCTCCCTTCTCCCCGGCCAAGACTAGGATTGGATAAGGGCCTTGTGGGGAGAGTGTCCCCACTAACCACCCTAGCACCAGGGCCAGGTCCCGGCGCTCTTTCAAGGGCAGAAGCTCAACGACGGGAGCTAGGCTACCGCCTTGCTCGGGGATAGGCAGGGGACTCTGGTGCCTTCCACCGCGAAACCGTACTGGAGCATCGTGAGCGGGGATTACTCTCCAGCCTGAAGGTGATATCTCCACCACGGTCCAGTCAGTGCGGGCCAGGTCTAGGTACACATTCCCATCCCGCCCTGCTATGCGCGTGTGTACCTCGTGCTCCTCCCCCTCAAAGAGGGCCCGGGCCTCTAGGACTGTCAGGGCGTCCTGCAGCGCCTGGGCATAAAGAGGCTTGCCCTTTTTTGCATAGTAAATCCCCGCGAGCCAGACTCGGAACTCCTTCCCACGCACTGGATGATGCTCAACGTGCCCCGCCCGGGCTATGGTGATCCAGGCCTCCTTGCTGGGGGTGTGCCAAAGTTTAGTTCCGGCATCCAGGGCAAGAGCCACGGCATCCTTGGCAGCGGTGGCGCTATCCTTATTTTGGTGAATGGGAGTTTGACTTTGATCGGGGTTGGTGCTGTAAGTACAAAAAACCTCGCTTTTTTGGTTTGAGTGAACCAATGGGGTTTGAGCGTTAAACCGGTGAATGAAAGCGGCCGCTTTCTTTCACCGGTTTTTCATTTATAGGCGTTTAAGCCATTCCTTGATCTCTGAATATTTCCAGCCAATCGCGCGTTTTCCGATGCGAACGGGCTTTGGGAATCCACCCGATTTCACCATTAGGTGAAGGGTGGTTTTACCTAGGCCTGTTAATTCCAAAAAGTTGAGGTTTTCTCAAAATTCCCTCTTCGAAGATCCTCACTTTCTCCTTAAAACTTTCCGAAACGTTCGATTCCAATTTAAATCTGAAGTTCAAACCCCCAAAAAGCATATATGGTACATATAGCGTTGGAGTTTTAATGCGGTTTTAATTGGCTGGAAGGAAAATAAAAAAGGTCAAACCGGTGCCACAGGAAACACTTTATATATATGTTTCTATCCCATATATTGGCTATTATTCCTGCGGCACCGGCTCACCTAATCTTTAAATCCCCATAATCTTGGTTTTTGCCGCCATCATTTTTTATCCGGTTATAGGTGGCGCGCCAGCCATGGGGCGTAGGCGTAGCAGTTAATTTATGCCGCGGCATTAATTGAACTGGTAGCTTTTTGCAAAATAAATCCCCGTACTGCCTTTGTCATGATCTCAAAGGCAGCTTCTCGTATCTTTTCTTCCATTTACCTATTCGCCCATGCTCCGAGTATCACCAACAACGCCACAATCGCCCCTGGCCAGCCAAACAAAGCGAAAGCCGCAAAGACAAGGCCAGCCAATATTAGAATTGGAGCAGCGGCGATAAGTAGCATCAGAACAAACCAAGCAGCAAAAACAACGCGTATTCCGATTACAATTAGCGTTGCTGCGTCCATATTTACCGCACTAACTCATCTATAGGTGGATGCCGCGCCAGCGAGTAGGGGAACTCGTTTTCGGCTCGCGAAGCCTAGGCGCGGCAAAAAGTATCCTGTTCCGCTTCGCCCATTCTTTATCAGCGGTACTACTTTCGCTTCGCCTTCGCCTTCGCCACCTTCACCACCTTCGCGCAGTTTGTCCAGGTAATCGGCCCACTCTTGCATCATGCGGCGGCGCATTTCCAGAAACCGCGTGCGGTTGTAAGCCTTGCCCAAGGTGTCAGGCACTCGGTGCGCTAGCTGGTGTTCGATGATCTCTGGCGCATAGCCTAGCTTCTCATGCAGCAGCGTGCGCGCCACAGCCCGCCAGCCGTGCCCGGTCAGTTCCTCTTGGGTATCGATGCCTAAGCGTTTATAGGCGGCATTGATCGCCATATTCGAGAGATGGCGCATTGGGGTACGTCCGCCAGGGAAAACCCATCCGCCAGGCAGGTGGCCAGTCAGTGGGTACAGATCGCGCAGGATAGCTACCGCTTGCCGGGAAAGGGGGACCAAGTGCTCTATCTTAGTCTTGGGGACGGTGTAGCGCCATTCTCCCGCCTCTAGGTCGATATCAGCCCAGCGCATAGTGATTAACTCACCCGGGCGGCAGAACAGTAACGGCAATAGCCGAATGGCCGCCGCTACCACAGGCGAACCTTGGAAAGCGTCCAGAACGCGTAAGATTTCACCTACCTTCGTTGGATCAGTAGGCGCGGCCATATGGCGGGGAGAGGCCGGCGGCAGTGCACCGCGTAAGGCAGGGGTTGGATCGCTTTCTGCCAGACCGTTAACATGGCGTATCGGATGACTTGGCCGATGGCTTGTAAAGTGCGGTGGGCAGTCTCTAGCTTGTTCAAAGCCTCAATCCGGCGTACACAGGTGAGAATCTCCAGCGCGGTGATTTCCGCTACCGGCCGGTGGCCTAGGTAGGGGAATGCATAAGTCTCCAACCGCCGCATTACTTTATCCCGTTGGCTCTTGGCGCGGTTGGAGAGATAGCGCGCGTCCCATTCACGGGCTAAGGCTTCAAAAGTCTTTTCCGCTAGCGCTTTCTGACGCAGCTTTTTAGCTTTGCGCTCTGCTCCAGGGTCGATTCCTTGGGCAAGCAGCGCCCGGGCTTCTACCCGTTGCCGCCGAGCAGCCGAGAGAGACTTCCGGCCAGGCGCCTAGGGCAAGCAGCTTTTCCTTACCACCGAAGCGGTATTTAAGCCGCCATAGCTTTCCGCCGGCTGGGGTAACTTCCAGATACAAGCCACCGCCGTCGAATAACTTCCAAGACTTTTCCTTCGGCTTGGCGTTGCGGATGCTGGCCTCAGTTAAGGCCTTCGCTTTGCGTGGCATTGGTAGACACCCCTATGGGCTTTAATCTATCCCTGGATCTACCCCTAAAAATTGCGGATGTCAGGGGATCACTTCGGAACTTAGCGAACAAAAAAGCCTGCATTGTCGCGGGCTTGGGAAGGGTTTGCGGAAGTTGGTGAATTGCTTCGGATTAGGGACTGGTGGAGGCGGGGGGAATCGAACCCCCGTCCGGAGGCGGTCGGCGGCAGGGTCTACATGCGTAGCCTCGTGTTTTGCTCTCGCTGCCAGGTCTCCCACGGGCAGGATCCCTGGTAGCCAGCTCGTGGGTTTTCGTCGCTAACGGCCGAGCTACCGCTAGCGCTTAGCCCGAAGTTCGTCGCCTCAGCCAGCCCTACGGGCGCAGGCTTGGTGAGACGTGACTGCGCTTAGGCAGCCAAAGCAAGTGGTTCGTCTGCGTTTAAGCAGCCCTGGGGTTGTTGACCGGTACCCAGGATCCCGGGCATGCACCTGCAACCTTCCTTACCCCCGTCGAACCCAAATCGCCCCCATGTCAAAGAACTTTTGTGCCGCTGAAAACTGCGGCACAACCTGTGGGCGAACAATATACGCGTAAGCGAGCTAACTGCAACCCATGCTGCGTCGGTCGCACACAAGTTGCTCGGCAGGGCATTTTCCTTCCGCCGCAGCAAGCTCAAGTCGCCAGTTCTGTCCAGGGAAGCTCGCGTGACGTTCAAGGGCGAAGAACCGGCGGCCTGGTGCCGCACGGTCCCTGAAAGCCGCCGGGGCAGGGCGAGGCATTCCACCAACGATGCTGTGCCGTCGCCCACCAGCGGCACCACGCTGCGTTGCATGTACCGGCGACCCTCGCGTGGGCGAATCGGGATGTCCTGGCCGCCGCCGAGTGCAGACCACGTGGGTGGTCCTAGCTCACTTGGTCCAGGTACTCCGACCAGCCAAAGCCCACCTGGTTGCCCACCCGCCATTGCGTGAGGCCTTCGGCGATCCGGGTGACTTTTCCATCTTTCCGGTTCCGTAGCGGCAACATGCTCAGCACCTCGCCGGTCACATGCAAAACCCCCGAAGCGGTGTGGATGCGTGCTTGGATCCGGCGGTGATATCCAGACGACGGGTCGTGCTCCGTGTCGATCTCTACGTGATGAACGAGTTCGTTGCGGCCGTCGCGAAACACGAAACCCGAGCGCAGGTCCGCCCCGCTTTGCAAGTGAATGTGAGAGGCCATGAAACCAAAGTCCTCGTCGAACTCGGCCGTGAGCCATCTGTAGTAGGCGGGCGATTGCCACGAACGCGGCCCCCACGAGTGGTCACGCAAGCCAAGGCCATGCAAAGGAACGGTTTCCGTCCCGACTGTGAGCGTTCCCACCGCTCGTACATGCTGCTCAGTATGACCGCGCGCAAACACCAGGTCTGAACTCGTCGTGGCTTCTGGGTTCTCTCCGCCGTACATCGGGCTCAAACCGTAGTAGTCCAGCGCAAGCTCCACGTCGTGGAAAGGATTGGAGGTGAACGCTCGACGGGGGTCCTCCAGCTCGAGGGGACGAGCAAGGTACAGCGCGGGCCCCTTGTACGTCACCCGCAAATGACGCCCTGGTTCCAGAATCTCGAACGTCATGCCACCGGCCGCGAGGTCCTTGTGTTCGCTCAGCGGCGGACGCTGGTACTGAAACAACGCTGTGCCATCGGGGCGGTACAAGGCCAGGGTCACTTCTGCGTATCCTTCGTTCGGGCGGTTGCCGATGCGAGCGAACCCACCCCAACGGCAGGAACGATCGTAAAAGTTGAAATACATGCTTTCGTTGAAGTTGCTCTCCCCCGTGTTCGGATGAATGTAATCGTGGTGATTTTCTGCGTGCATCAAAGCCTCCAAAAACCGAACCCAAGTTTTCAGCGGACTCGTCGCCTCTCGCACTCGCCTGCACAAGCCTTATCCGAATTCCAAAACGGTCCGCGCCGTAGTTTCGGCGTGAGCTGACCGCTGCTCTTGCACCGGCACCGCCCCCGACGCCGCCGCCAAAAATTTCGGTCGCACGATGAGACTCAGCGCTGGAATGATCGTTACCGCCCCCAATGCGCTCACCGACACAATCGTGGCCGTCAAAGCACCCAGCCGAATCCATAGACTGAACCCTGAAAACGGCAGGACCATGTACCCCAGGGCGACGGCTGAGGAGACGAAAAAGATCGCTTTGCCCGAAGTCAGCAGGCTCGCGCGCACAGCTTCTTGCAGGTTCCCCGCTTTTTTCAGTTCCTCGCGAATCCGAAAAATAAGGTAGATGGCAAAGTCGGCGCCGATGCTCACCCCCATGGCAGTGATGGCAGCGGTCGTCATGTCCAGCCAAATTCCAGCCCATCCCATCAGGCCAAGGTTGAAGGCCACTGCCAGACTGAGCGGCAGTAAAACAAAAACCCCACCGATCGGCGATCGTAACACGAGACTTGAAAGCACGAAAATGATTGTCGCGATTTGCAATACGTTGACAATCTTGTCGTGCACGACGGTATCGTTCATCGCCGTTTGCACACCAAGCGTGCCACCGACCAAACCTACCGTAACCGGCAGCCCACGGAAGCGTTGCGAGACAAAGTCGCTCAGCCGCGCAATGAGCTCGCGCGAGTACACCGCGCTGTCGGTTTTGCTCAACGCGCGGATGACGGCGCGCTGAAAGTTCGCGTCCACAAAAGCGCTCAGGCTATCGGGGCCGGCTGACATGCTATACAGCAGTAGATACTGGCTAATCAGTCTCGGGTTATCGGGAATACGGTAGAAAGCGGGGTCGTCACGGTTCATCGCTTGGTGCATGCGCTTGACGTGCCCGGCAATGGAGTTGATGCCGCCCAAAGTAGGGTCGGCAGCAAGGAAGTCTTCCAAGTCAGAGATCGCTTGGAGCACATCGGGCCGTTTCAAAACGCCCTCTTCGTGCCCGTCGATCAGAATGCGCAACGAAGCGGTTCCGGGAAGCTTTTCGTTCAGGAAGGCGTCGTCCAGCCGCACTTGAGTTGTGGGCGCAAACCAATAACGAAAGCTGTTGTCCACTTTCACTCGCAGGGCGCCCAACAGGGCGACCACGAACAAGGCACAGGCCGTTATGAGGATTTGGCGTGGTCGGCTAGCGACCAAGGTTGCCAGTCGTTCGAGCAAGCGGTCGAGCCACCCGTGGGCCTTTTCACGGGTGGTTTCGCGCACCTTCGGGGCGGGCAGCAACGCGCGACACGCCGGCGTGAACGTCAGCTCGATCACCAGGGCACTGAGAATACCACTGGCCATGAGCATACCGAACACGCGTACGCTGGTGATGCCGAACGTGGTCAGCGAGGCAAACCCGGCCGCGGCAATTACGCTGGCAATGACCATCACCGGACCGACAGCCACGATCGAACGCACGATGGCCTCGTGGCTGTCCCGAACAATGTCGAACTCTTCGTAGTAGCGTTTCAGGATCTGGACGGCGTGCCCGGCAGCAACGGCCAAGATCACCACGGGGGTCATGGCGCTCCAGGTATCCATCGGGTACCCGCTCAGGCCCATGATGCCGAGCGACCACACCACGCTCAAAATTGCTGTTACCAACGGCAGCACCATGCCTTGGACGGTGCGGAATGCCTCGAAGTGGACCAGGCCAATGACGACCACGGCCAGCGGCAAGAGGATCCCGATCAAGGCCGTGTACTTGGCCAACCAAGCGCGTAGGACCGGAGCGCCGGCTAGGGCAAACCGAACCGAAGCATCGCGTTCGGGCTGCAAAATTTCCTCGAGGACGGCAAAGATTTGCTTGTCGTTCAGCCGATCGTCGAACTCCACGACGATCACGGTCGCTGTGCCGTCGCGGGAAACCAGGTTCTCTTTCAACAATCGATCGGCCTCGACTTTACGCCGGACCTCGTCCGCTTCTGCTTGGGTACGGGGCGGCGCCTCCATCAGCGGGCGCACCTCCATGGATTCGTCGGCACCGAACTGCACGGTTTTCACATACGGTGCACCCATGCAAAACAGGCTGGTTTGGATGACTCCTGGAGTGTCGCGGAGCCGTTCGCACACCCGGAAGACCTTGCCCAGAAATTCCGGGGTATAAATCGTGCCGCTCGTCGCGGCCGCGCCAATGATCACGATGGCTTCGCCGCCAAACAAGTCCGTGATGCGGTTTTGCACCTGGACGTACGGATGTGCTTCCGGCAAGTTGGCGCGGCGGCGGATCTCCAGGTGCAGTTTCGTTAGCTGCGCGGCAAAAAAAGCAGTGACCACCACCGACGCCAAGAGCACCCAAACCCGGTGCGCAACAATCCAGCGTATGTACCGTTCCATCCCGCCCTTGTCCTTTCCGAAACTACGGCTCGATCAGCCGATCCTCGGTTGTGCTCCACGGCGCTTGTGCTTGTCAAGCTGGATGCTCGTCGGAGCACGACCGTCAGCTTCCCGGAACCCGCGGGAAGCCCAGTCCGGAGCAGACAGCAGGAACTCTATTCTCGATCTCCAGCCGAAGGCGAGATGGCCGGGCTGACCGGTCGTGTTCAGGGATACCGCGCGCGGAAGCTCTGACTTGTGTGTCGGCCCGGGGTGGTAAATGTTCCTTCCCAACACTCGCCCGTGTTTTTCACGAACTGCACGCGGACCTCCGGGTCCGCGTTGAAATACCGTGTCGAGCTCACTGGTCCTGGCAGGGGGAGACTCGGCCCGCTTGCACGCAATGTAATTTTCCCGCGACCCAGACCTTTCCCTTGCAAGGACACTCGGCGAATCCCCTGCGTCGCACCCGTGCGGTCACCGTACCGGTACGTCGTGCCTCGCACCAACCGCCACGCAGGGCCCGTCGGCGGAGCGAGCTGCAAAGCAAGAGTGGGCGTGCCAGAGAGGAAATCGTACACGCAAAGCGCGTACGACGCGCTTCCATCGATCGGGCTCGCAAACTCCGCAACCGTCGCGTCCCCGGCAACCCACTGCCACGAAATGCTGCGACGGTTCGAGTTGGTCGCGCTTTGGAAGAGAGCCAAGCTCCCCCTCGGTGCTACGGCGCAGCCGCTAAGCGGCGTTGTTCCGCAGGTCGGTGGAGGAGGCGAGCTGAACGGGGTCGTGGTCACATACACCGGGCCTGCAGGGCTACTGCCGCCATACTGGCACTGGCCGTCACTGGGTCCGCCTGGCGCTCCGGAGGTATCCAGGACGGTTCCGGTACAAGGACCAGCCGGCCCCTCGTCGAAGTGATACAACGCCATGGTGTTTGCATCCGTCACGAACGGCGCTGAGGGGCGGGTGAAGTTACTGTTGTAACGAAGCGTGTTGGACAAGCGGACCTCGTCCACGAATCCACTGAACGAGGGATACGCCGCACCGGCATCGTGCTTTTCCGCTCCGATCACGAGGAACGGATCGCTATTCGTGCAGGGGCCGCTGCAGTAGTTCCCCGGAACTCCGTCATCGGGGTAGGAGATGTCCCCGTCGGGTCCGTCAGCACTCGCCTCGAGCGTACCATCCACATAGATCCACAAGTGCCCGTCGCTCCGGCGACGCTGTACGGCGACGTGGTGCCATGCATGATCCAAGACGTTCGATGTGCCACAAAGGGTGAAGTCCCCTGTACCATCCCCGCTCACACCGAACACCAGCCGCCCGTTCCCGAACGAAAGGCCAAACTTGCGGTCTTGGTTAAAGCGATCGCGATCGAAAAGGATATTGCCGTAGATCCAGTTCACGTTATTGCCGCACGAGATCGCGGGAGCACTGTTCTCCGTGGTGGACCCGCGCACCCAAAACTCCAAAGTAAAATCCGTGGCTCCGATATCTGCTGGTGGACCCGGATCGTTTGTATTGGGGTCGTCCACCCGGATTTTGACGCGGTCTAAGTCCGGCGCGCTTACTCCGTGACCATAAAATCGCAACGCATAATCGGTGGCTTCCACAGGCCCGCTCATGTTCAGCACGGCGAAAAAACTCAAGATGCATAGACCCATTCTGCGCACGAGAACCTCCAAGAAATGGTACGCCCACAATGGTGCTTGGCCGACGCGCCTCAGGCAAATGAAATTTTCGGTTGCCGAGAGGTCTAGGCCGCAGCCAAGAAATGTGCGAGCGAAGGCTTTATGGCTCCCCGCGTCCCCCACCAATCACGAAGCGAAACCATCCGACTGGCAATTCGCGTTCAGCCCGGAGCGGCAAAGAACGAGGTTACCGGATACCATGGCGACGCGTTGAAAGTCCGCCTCCGAGCCCGCGCCCAGGAAGGCGCTGCCAACGACGCGCTCCTCCGGTTCCTCGCCGAACTTTTCCGTCTGCCGCGCAGCGCCATCGAAATCCTGCACGGACACGCCTCGCGGGACAAGCTGATTGCTATCCACACCCAGGACCCTGAGAGGGTCCTGGAGACTCTCCAACGACTTCTCCCCGAATCCCAGCCTCTTCGAGTAGCGCCTGCGGCGAGGCCACCGAAGCCATAAGTGCCGGCAGGTAAACCCAGGGCCGCTTCAAGCCACTTCTCGGAAGGCGCAGCGGTCCATTTCAATCTCGGATCGGACCTCCCCCGGCAGGGAACATCATGTTCCCTTTCGCGCGGGTGCCAGGTGAACTTCTGTGCCGTTATCGCTGGAACAGCTTGCCAAATCCTCGATTTTCCTGTACTTATGGGCGACGCGCTTCGGCGCTCATCCTGATATGTCAGGAGCCAGGGAGGAACCGATGACGTTCAAAGTTGGCGAAAAAGTGGTTTACCCGGCTCACGGCGTGGGGATCATCGACAGCATCCAAACCAGGGTGATCCAAGGAAAGGCGCAAACATTCTATATGCTCCGCATCTTGGACAATGACATGACCATCATGATCCCCACGGACAACGTCGCCGCCGTCGGACTCCGCCGGGTTATTGGCAAGGACATGGTAAACAAGGTCTACCAGATTCTGCGTGAGCGCAAGAAGAAGAAACCGGTAGACCAGCAAACTTGGAACCGCCGCTACCGTGAGTACACCGAGAAGATCAAAACGGGTTCGGTGTTAGAAATCGCCACGGTACTGCGCGACCTGAGCGTCCTCAAGGCTGACAAGGAGCTTTCTTTCGGCGAGCGCAAAATGCTCGACCTAGCCCGCAACCTCCTGGTAAAAGAACTCTCCATCGCGAAAGCTCACCCCGAGGAGAAGATCAAACAGGAGCTGGAACAAATTTTCTCCCAGTGACTTTATGGTTTCCGACTCCTGGTACTGGGTAACTCCCTTGCGGCCGCGTACCTGAGGCTGCAGCGTGATGCTTGCAGCGATTTTGGCTGCTGCCGGCCGGGGGTCGAGGCTGGGAGGCGAGGTTGCCAAAGGCCTCAGGGAGCTGGCTGGCCGTCCTCTTTACGCTTACAGCCTCGAGCCGTTGTGTGCGTTGCCCCAACTCGCGGGTGTGTGGCTCGTCGTCCCACAGGCCGCCGTTGATCAGGTTGCTTGTGCCGTGCAAGCTGCGAGATCGACCGGGGTCCAGGTGCATGTCGTAGCCGGGGGAGAAGAGCGTCAAGACTCCGTCGCTTTAGCCCTCCGGAAGATTCCGCCAAGCGTACCCCTCGTGCTGGTCCACGATGCTGCTCGTCCCTTTGCCTCTGCCCAGCTCTTTCAGTCCTGCGCCGCTGCCGCCCGGGCCCATGGAGCAGCCATTGCCGCAGTACCCGCTACGGACACCGTCAAATGGGTCGAGGACCACGTGGTGGTTCGCACTCTCGACCGCACTCGCACTTGGCTAGCGCAAACCCCCCAAGTCGCCCGGGCCGATTGGCTTCGTGACGCAATTGCGCGTGCCCAAGAATTGCGCCTGTCCTTTACCGACGAGGCCTCGCTGTTGGAGTACTTTGGGTACCGTGTGCATGTCGTTCGCGGAGAGGAGCGCAATCGAAAACTCACCACCCCGGAGGACTGGGCCTGGGCAGAGTGGGCTGTCACCCAAACACAACCGCACCAGTAAGTCACGCAAGGACGGCGCCGTGGTGTGCAGCTCCACGGCAAAACACAAACCAAAGGCAAGTCAGTTTTTTGACCCGGACTCGCTCATTCCGTACTCTCCCCAGACGAGCCCACGAGAGCCTTGGCACCCTCACTCCGAGCGCTTGACACGCTGTCTGATTCTTGTCTGACAGGTTGGCGGAGATACTCTAAGGCGTGATGCAATACCGCTCGAGCTAAAGGTCGGGGGTGGGGAAGCCATCCCAGGTAAAGACCCACAATGCCGACTAGTGCTCCCAGGGTACGAGCCAGACTGAGCGGAGCGTAATCCACGTCGCCGGCCGGGAATGCCACCGCGATGACCACGAACCACTTCCAGGGGTGAATCGGGAATGCGCTGAGCAGCAGCGCAAGCAGAGGGAGAAGCAAGACATACACATGATGCCACGCAAACGGTGAGCAGAGCGTTGCCACCGCGAGCCAAACCGCCAGGTGCCGAAACGAGCGCTCTTCCGGGGGCAAAAACGCAACCTTCCGCCAGCGGTACTCGTTCGCGGCCGCGAGAACACCCACCACCCCCACGAGGACAGCGCGGGCGATTTCGAATAATTCCCCATGGCCCAGCCAGGACAACAAGGTGTACAACCCAGGCAAACGCAACCCCCCGCGCTGGCCAAGAAGCCCGCCTGTTTGCTGAAGCCACTGCCACCATAGTGGCGCATCCGAAATCAAAAAGAAGGAAACAACCCCCAGCCCCAAGGAAAGCAGAATGCCCCACAATAGGTGCATCCACCGAGCGACCAACAACCAAATAGCGAGGATTACCACGCCATACAGTTTCAGGTGTATTGCGAACGAGGCCAACAGCCCCCCTACCAGGCTGGTGGCGTGAACCGCCCCGAGCATGAGCGCAAGCACCCAAAGCGTGACTTGCGTGTGCCAAAGCGTGGACCAGAACGGCTCCACCACCAAAGGCAGAAGAAAGGCAACCCGAAACGGGACGAACTTTGCCAGCGATTCGCACACGCACACGATAGCTACCCACTGCCCGGTACGGTAAAGCCAAAGAGTGCCCGCAGCGGAGTCGGCGACGCCGACCATAAAAAGAAGACGGTCGGCAAACAGCAATACCTGCGCAAAAAACGGCGGATATAAATACGGCTGGCCAATCCCCCACGGCGCCTCTCCTTTGGCCAAGCGCTCGGCTCCAGTAAGATACGCGCGAAAATCCCCATGGACGAACTGGAAGTGCCATAAGGCGAACCACCAAAACGCGTACAAAATGGCTCGCTCGAGTTGTTTTGCGTCCCGCGGGCGCAAAACGAGCCAAATGAGAATGAGACCGCAACTTTGTAACACCAAGGAGGCGTTCTGGAACCCCGCCACCATCGTGGCCAGCGTTGCCGCGAACAGCAATGCCACTAGCAGCAGGACGTGAAACCAGTTCCCCCCGCCCGGCACGGGAGAACAAGGGTGGTCACCCCGGTGAAGAGAACCAACCATGTAAACGCCCCACTATTTGCCGCGCCAGGTCCTGTTTCACAGCGGGCTCGAATAGTCAACTGTCGGACCTCCGTTGCCGCAAACCGCGGCCCCTCCACAACCCACCACTATGGACTTACGAAACTCTCGTGATTGCGCCGGTGTGCAAAAGGAATGGGGAAGTGTCAGGAACAAAAAAGACAGTAGCCTAAGAATCGGATTGTGCTATCGCGCCCGCGGTGCTGCGTCACGTCGACGATAATCTTTGGGTCGCTGAACAACCGCTGCAGTTGCTCGTAGGCAACCTCGAAGCGCGGATGACGGTCGTTCGACTTCGAACCGGTGGCCTTTTCGTGCACTCCCCAATCGCCCCCGACAACGCTCTCGTTGCCGCCCTGGAAAACATCGGCTCCGTCGTCGTTGTCGTAGCTCCGAACAAGACGCATCAGTTCTTTGCACGCCGCTTCTGCGATGCATTCCCAAAGGCGGAGTTCTGGAGTGCTCCTGGCCTAGCCACCAAACGGCCGGATCTCGGGTTTGCCAACGTCATCGGCACGAGCGGCCGCGAGCCACCGTGGGCCGGTGACTTGGAACACATCCACGTTCGCGGCATACCCGTGCTTGAAGAAGTGGCGTTTTTTCACCCCCGGTCGCGTACGCTCATCCTGACCGATCTCGTGTTCAACATACCGGCCGACATCCATGCCGATTGGCGACTGCGGCTTTTTCTTCGCTTGAACGGCGCCCGAGGGCGTTTCGGTCCCACCCGTTTGGTGCGGATGCTCGTACGCGATTCGGAGGCACTCACTGCCTCGCTCCGCAAGATCCTCGAGTGGGATTTCGACCGTGTGATCATGAGTCACGGCGAGATCCTCGACCACGGCGGCCGGGC
>Ga0073929_1000103_pt1 | contig 138065 bp, 131 predicted proteins | sample DewCreD2012metaG_3_FD_76966 | JGI IMG/M metagenome (GOLD analysis project Ga0073929, IMG submission 76966) | Hot spring sediment bacterial and archeal communities from British Columbia, Canada, to study Microbial Dark Matter (Phase II) - Dewar... ... | reverse complement strand
GCCGTGGGGCCGGACGTCGGCCGGGAGGCGACGCAGGCCATCGACGCCCGCGGCCTGGTGGTAGCTCCCGGGCTGGTGGACGTCCACTGCCACCTGCGGGAGCCGGGTCTGGAGCACAAGGAGACCATCGAGACGGGGACGCTGGCCGCCGCTCGGGGCGGCTTCACCACCGTCTGCTGCATGCCCAACACGGAGCCGCCCCTGGACTCGGCGGGGGCCATCCGTTACGTCCGCGAGCGGGCGGAGGCGGTGGGCCGCGTGCGCGTCCTCGTCATCGGCTGCGTGACCAAGGGCCGGCGGGGCCAGGAGCTGGCCGAGCTGGCGGAGCTGGCCGCCGCCGGCGCGGTGGCCTTCAGCGACGACGGCGAGCCGGTAGGCGATGCTCGCCTGATGCGCCGTGCCCTGGAGTACGCATCCATGCTGGGCCTCCCCATCATCGACCACCCGGAGGACAAGGCCCTCTCCGCCGGTGGCGTCATGCACGAGGGCTGGGTGGCCGCCCGCCTGGGGCTGCGGGGCGTCCCCGCCGCCGCCGAGGAGGTGGCCGTGGCCCGTGATATCTCACTGGCCGCCCTTACCGGGGGCCGCCTCCACCTGGCCCACGTGAGCACCGCCGCCGCTCTGGCCCATGTGCGCCGGGCCAGAGCGGCCGGGCTCCCCGTCACCGCCGAGGTCACGCCCCACCACCTGACGCTCACCCATGAGGCTGTCCTCATCGGGACGGGCGAGACGCCCGGGGGCCTCGCCTATGACACCAACGCCAAGGTAAACCCGCCCCTGCGCACGGCGACCGACGTCGCGGCCTGCGTGGAGGCCCTGGCCGACGGGACGCTGGACTGCATCGCGACCGACCACGCACCCCACGCCCTGGAGGACAAGCTGTGCGAGTTCGATCTGGCGGCCTTTGGCATCTCGGGACTGGAGACGGCCCTGGCCCTCTGCCTGGGACTGGTTCAGGCCGGCCGGCTGTCCCTGGGCCGGCTGGTGGAGGCGCTGACGGTGGGCCCAGCGCGGGCGCTGGGCCTGGACCGGCGCCTGCCAGGGCTGGGCACCCTCTCCCCCGGGGCAGCGGCCGACCTGGTCATCTTCGACCCCGAGGCCGAATGGACGGTGGAGCCCCAGGGCCTCGTCAGCAAGGGGAAGAACACCCCTCTGGCCGGCCGCCGGCTGCGTGGCCGCGTCCTCACTACCATCTGCAACGGGAGAGTAGTGTGGCAGGAGTGAACCAGCGCGCCTATCTCGTTCTGGAAGACGGCTCCGTCTTCCCGGGCCGCCTCTTCGGGGCGGCCCGGCCCATCCACGGTGAGGTGGTCTTCTCCACCGCCATGACGGGCTACCAGGAGATGCTCACGGACCCCTCATATGCTGGGCAGATCCTGGTGCTCACCTACCCGCTGGTGGGCAACTACGGCATCAATGCCCAGGACGTCGAGTCCCGACGTATCCAGGTGCAGGCTCTGGTGGTGCGGGAGGCCTGCGAGACGCCCTCCCACTGGCAGGCCGAGATGACACTGCACGAGTACCTCGCCTCCCAGGATGTCCCTGGCCTGCAGGGGGTGGACACGCGGGCCCTGACCCGTCGCCTGCGTCATCACGGCGTCATGATGGGGGCCATCGCCGTGGACGAGACGCCTCGGGAGGCCCTGGAGCGGCTGCGGGGCCAGCCCCGCTACGGCACCATCGACCTGGTGCGCACCGTCACGGCCTCCACCCCCTACGAGTGGGAGGAGCCGCCCCGGAGGCGCTATCACGTGGCGGTGGTGGACAGCGGCCTCAAGTACAACATCCTCCGTCTGCTACGAGAGCGGGGCTGCCAGGTGACGGTCCTCCCCTGCACCGTCACCAGCGACGAACTCCTGGAGATGGGGATAGACGGCCTCGTCCTCTCGCCCGGCCCGGGCGACCCGGCCCTCCTGGACTACCTGGTGGCCACCGCCAAGGCGCTGGTGGGCCGGCTGCCCATCCTGGGCATCTGCCTGGGTCACCAGGTGGTGGGACGGGCTTTCGGCGCTCGGACCTACAAGCTGAAGTTCGGTCACCGGGGCGCCAATCACCCGGTGAAGGATCTGCTCACCGGCCGCGTCCACATCACCTCCCAGAACCACGGCTACGCCATCGACGCCGACGGCCTGCGGGGCGGCATCGAGGTCTCCCAGGTGCACCTGAACGACGGCACCGTGGAGGGCCTCTATCACCCCTCGCTTCCCATCATCACCATCCAGTACCACTCGGAGGCCTCGCCCGGGCCCATGGACAACGTCTACGTCTTCGACCGGTTTATCGAGATGCTGAGAGAATACGGAGGGAGCCGCTGATGATGAGGTTCCTCCCTTTGGGAGTCGGATCATGCCCGGCAGGCTGAGCTTCGTGCGTGCCGACCGCCGCCACGTGGACGATATCGTCAGCGTGGCCCGGGCCATAGTGGCGGAGATGGGGCCCCAGAGGGCCGCCCTCCCCGAGTCCCTGACGGCGGAGGCGCTGGCCCGCCGCATGGCTCGCTACCGCGGGCGGGGGGCCATCTTCCTGGCCCGGGAGGGGAGGCGCCCGGTGGCCTTCGCCATGCTGGAGCCGGAGCGGGACGACCCGCAGACCTTCGCCCTGGGCGTCTGGGTGCTGCCGGAGCACCGTCGGCGCGGCCTGGGGCGTGAGCTGGCCCTCATGGCCATAGAGCACGCCCGCGCCAGGGGCTGCCGGCGGCTGCGGGGCCTCATCCCCCCTGAGAACGAGGCCGCTCTCAGCTTCTTCGGCGACATCGGCGCCTACGCCCAGGCCGTGGGCGGCGGCATGCAGTACGAACTGCCGTTGTGAGGGGAAGGAAGGCGTGACAGGAGCAGCGCGAGCGGCAATCTCAGCAAGCAGGGAGGAGCGCTTCTGTGAGCGCTAACGTTTCCAAGGTTCTCATCATAGGCTCGGGGCCTATCGTCATCGGACAGGCGGCGGAGTTCGACTACTCAGGTTCCCAGGCCTGCCGCGCCCTCCGCGAGGAGGGGGTGCACACCGTCCTCGTCAACCCCAACCCGGCCACCATCATGACGGACGAGGGGATAGCCGATACCGTCTACGTGGAGCCCCTCACCGTGGAGGTGCTGGCCCGCATCATAGAGCGGGAGCGACCGGACGGCCTCCTGGCCACCCTGGGCGGCCAGACCGGCCTCAACCTGGCGGTGGCCCTGGCCGACGCCGGCGTCCTGGACCAGTACGGCGTCCGGGTGCTGGGCACCTCCATAGACTCCATACGCAAGGCAGAGGACCGGGAGCTCTTCAAGCGCCTCCTGGACGAGATAGGCGAGCCCCGCCCGGAGAGCGAGACGGTGACATCCCTCGCCGACGCCCGTCGGGTGGCGGGCGAGCTGGGCTTCCCCCTAGTGGTGCGTCCCGCCTACACCCTGGGCGGCACCGGCGGCGGCATCGCCTATGACTGGGACGACCTGGAGCGCATCGTCAGCATCGGCCTGAGGGCCTCGCCCATCCACCAGGTGCTCCTGGAGCGGTGCCTGCTGGGGTGGAAGGAGCTGGAGTACGAGGTAATGCGGGACGGGGCCGATAACTGCATCACCGTCTGCAACATGGAGAACCTGGACCCCATGGGCGTCCATACCGGGGACAGCATCGTGGTGGCGCCCAGCCAGACCCTCACCGATAAGGAGTACCATATGCTTCGGTCGGCCGCCCTCAAGATCATCCGCGCCCTGGGGATAGAGGGCGGTTGCAACATCCAGTTCGCTCTGGCGCCGCGGCGGGAGATCGCCGACTGGGCGCTGCGGCCAGATGGTCGCCCCCCCTACTATGTCATTGAGGTCAACCCTCGCGTCTCCCGCAGCTCCGCCCTGGCCTCCAAGGCCACCGGCTACCCCATAGCCCGCGTGGCGGCCAAGATCGCCGTCGGCAAGCGGCTGGACGAGATCCCCAACCGGGTGACGGGGAAGACGACCGCCGCCTTCGAGCCGGCGCTGGACTACGTGGTGGTGAAGATCCCCCGCTGGCCCTTCGATAAGTTCCCCCTGGCGGAGCGGCGCACCGGCACCCAGATGAAGTCCACCGGCGAAGCGATGGCCATAGCTCGCTCCTTCGAGGAGGCGCTGCAGAAGGCGGTGCGCTCCCTGGAGATAGGGGGGCGCTCCCTCCTCTGGGAGGACTCCTCCTGGACGGAGGACGACATCCGCCAGCTCATAGCCCAGTCCAACGACCAGCGTCTCTGGGCCATCATGGCAGCCCTGCGCCGGGGGGCCGAGCCCCTCGAGGTCTCCCGCCTCTCCGGCATAGACCCCTGGTTCACGGAGAAGCTGGCCGGCCTCGTCCGCATGGAGCGGCGGCTCCTCTCGGAGCCGCTGACTCCCCAGCTCCTGCGGGAGGCCAAGCGGCTGGGCTTCCCGGACGAGAGCATCGCCACCCTGGCCGATATGCTGCCGGAGCAGGTGCGGGAGCTGCGGCGGCGCTGGGGGGTGCGGCCCGTCTACAAGATGGTGGACACCTGCGCCGCCGAGTTCGAGGCTGAGACCCCCTACTTCTACAGCACCTACGAGGAAGACCCGGAGGCAGAGAACGAGGCGCCCGCCCTGGAGGGGCGGAAGGCCCTGGTCATCGGCTCCGGGCCCATACGCATCGGCCAGGGGATCGAGTTCGACTACTGCTCCGTCCACGCCGCCTGGGCGCTGGAGGAGGAGGGGGTCCAGGCCATCATCGCCAACTGCAACCCGGAGACCGTCTCCACCGATTTCGATACCAGCGACCGTCTCTACTTCGAGCCCCTGGACGAGGAGGGAGTGCGGGACATCCTGGAGAACGAGTCGGTGGACGGGGCCGCCGTTCCCTCCATCGTGCAGTTCGGGGGGCAGACGCCCCTGAACCTGGCGGTGCCCCTGGCCCGCGCCAACCTGCCTATCCTCGGCTCCAGCGCCGAGGCCATCGACATCGCTGAGGACCGCTCTCGCTTCGAGTCCCTTCTGGAGGAGCTGGGCATCCCCCAGCCGCCCGGCGCCGCCGTTTACACCCTAGAGGAGGCGCTCCAGACGGCGGGGGCCATTGGCTATCCGGTGCTGGTTCGCCCCAGCTACGTCCTGGGCGGCCGGGCGATGGAGATCGTCCAGACGCCCCGCGACCTCATCCGCTACGTGACGGAGGGCCTTCAGGCCGGTGGCGGGCGGGCCATCCTCATTGACAAGTACCTGGAGGGGATAGAGGCAGAGGTGGACGCCCTCTGCGACGGCCAAGATGTCCTCATCCCTGGCGTGATGCAGCACATAGAGCGAGCGGGCGTCCACTCCGGGGACTCAATGGCCGTCTACCCCGCCCTGGGCCTCAGCGAGGACGAGGTGAACACCATCGTCGACTACACCCGTCGCCTCGCCCTAGGCCTCGGGGTGCGGGGGCTGATGAACGTGCAGTTCGTCATCATGCGGGAGGGGAAGCAGTCCACCGTCTACGTCTTGGAGGTGAACCCGCGGGCTAGCCGCACCGTGCCCTTCATCGCCAAGGCCACCGGCGTCCCTATGGTGAAGCTGGCCGTGGGCATCATGCTGGGGAGGACGCTGCTGGATATGGGCTACCCCTACGGGCTGTGGCCCAAACAGGGGCTGGTGGCGGTGAAGGCGCCCGTCTTCTCCATGTCCAAGCTGGCCGGGGTGGACACCCACCTGGGGCCGGAGATGAAGTCCACGGGAGAGGTCATGGGCATAGACCGGGACTTCCGTTCCGCCCTGGCCAAGGCCCTCCAGGCGGCGGACATGGCCCTGCCGCCCCGGGGCACCATCCTCCTCTCCCTGGCCGACCGCACCAAGCCAGAGGCGATACCGATGATCCGTCGCCTGGCGGCGGCCGGCTACCGCCTCTACGCCACCGAGGGGACGGCCGCCCTCATCCGGGCGCTGGGCCTGGAGGTTGAGGAGGTGCCCAAGCGACTGGACCAGGGCTCCCCCAACGTGGTAGACGTCATCCGGGAGGGGCTGGTGGACGTGGTCATCAACACGCCGGAGGGCTCCCAGGCGGCCGCCCTGCGGGACGGCTTCTACATCCGCCGCGCTGCCGTGGAGAAGCGCATTCCCTGCTTCACCTCCATAGACACGGCCAAGGCGGCGGTGGAGGCCCTCCTGGTGGAGCCCCACCGTTTCTCGGTGCTCCCCCTGCCCGAATACCGGGACAACCGCCGCCCGTGAGCCTCGGCCGGGAGGAGAAAGGCCCATGCCCGTGGGTAAGCTGCGACTGGAGAGGGCAGTGGTCGTCTCGCAGGAGGAGGTGTGCCGGGACACCTTCTTGATGTGGCTCTCCTGCCCGCCGGTGGCCCGCGGCGCCTCCCCCGGCCGCTTCCTCATGCTCCACTGCAGCGACTCCCTGGACCCCCTCCTGCCACGTCCCATGAGCTTCCATCGCTTCCGCCAGCGGGGCGGCGAGCGTCAGTTCGCCATCCTCTACGACGTGCGGGGTCGCGGCACCCTCTGGCTGTCGCAGCGGCGGCCGGGCGACGAGCTGACGGTCTTCGGGCCGCTGGGGCGCGGCTTCGCCCCGGGGCCGGGGGCCAATCTACTGCTGGTGGCCGGGGGCCTGGGCATCGCCGCCCTGGTGGCCCTGGCCGACGAGGCGGTGGCCCAGGGCCGGTCGGTCACCCTCCTCCAGGGGGCACGCACGGCCGACCGGCTCCTGCCGGCCTCCCATCTCCCCCTGGAGGTGGAGGTGGTCACCGCCACCGACGACGGCTCCCGGGGCCACCACGGCCCCGTCACCGATCTGCTACCCCACTACCTGGACTGGGCGGACGAGGTCTTCGCCTGCGGCCCCAACGCCATGTTCCAGTCCATGGCGGAGGTCAGGAGGCAGCGGGCCAGTAGAAAGCCCATGCAAGTCCTGCTGGAGGAGCACATGGGCTGCGGCACCGGCATCTGCTACGGCTGCGCCGTCTTCACCCGTCGGGGCGTCAGGCTGGTGTGCAAGGACGGCCCCCGCTTCAACATCCGCGAGATCTTCTCCTAAGGGCCGGCCTGTGCAATTGGCTGGCCAGGTGACTATACTGGCTGCGACAGACCACTACCCGAGGAGGTGAGCCCGTGTCCGAGCACAGCGTGCGCGTCGGCAACGCCGAGATCATCGCCCTCCTGGACGCCCCCATGGCCTTTCCGTTCTCCCGCTTCTTCCCCAACCTGCCCCCTCAGGAGCTGGAGCCCTACAAGGAGCTCTACCCCAAGGCCTTCACGGCGGAGGGGAACTTCCAGACCAACGCCTCGTGCTACGTGGTGCGCTCCGGCGGCCGCGCCGTGCTGGTGGACACCGGCCTCGGCCCCGGGCCCCACGACTGGCTGGGCGGCGTGCGGGGCCGTCTCCTTGAGGACATGCAGGCCAAGGGCGTGCGGCCCGAGGAGATCGAGATCGTCGTCATCACTCACCTGCACGTGGATCACGTGGGCTGGAACCTGCAGCGGGAGGCCGGTTCGCCCCGTCCCACCTTTCCCCGCGCCCGCTACTACATTCCCCGGGCGGACTGGGAGCACTTCGTCGCCTCGCCGGAGACGGCCCGGCAGTCCGGCCTGGACCAGACGGTGGCCCCCCTCCAGGAGCTGGGGGTGCTGGAGCTCTTCAGCGGCGAGGTGTCCCTCATAGAGGGGGTCACCACCCTCCCCACGCCCGGCCACACCCCCGGTCACACCAGTGTCCTGGTGGCCTCCCTGGGCGAGCGGGCCATCATCACCGGTGATCTGGCCCACCACCCGGCCCAGGTAGAGCACACCGACTGGGTGCCGGCCTTCGACAGCGACCCTCAGCAGGCCATCGAGAGCCGGCGGCGCGTCCTGGACATGCTGGAGAGCGAGGGGCTGGTGGGCGCCTTCTGCCACTTCCCCAACCCCGGGTTCGGCCGGGTCATCAGGCTGGAAGGGCGGCGCATCTTCCGCGCCCTCTAGGGCAGTAGCGTCCTCGATGGACAGGACGAGGGGCCTCCCGTGGGAGGCCCCTCCTGCGTCTCTGCGATGTCCGCTCAGCCCTGCTGGCTGCCGGCGGCCGCCAGGAAGAAGTGCTGGACGCTGCACTTGGCGGCCACCTTCTGGGCTATCTCCATGATGGCCCGGGAGACGGGCGAGTCCGGAGCCGCCTCCACAATGGGGGTGCCAGCGTCGGCCCCCTCTCGTACGCGGGGGTCCAGGGGCACCTCGCCCAGGAAGTCCAGCCCCAGCTCCTCCGCCGCCTGACGGGCGCCGCCGTGGCCGAAGATCTCCACCCGTCCCTCGCAGTGGGGGCAGATGAAGTAGCTCATGTTCTCCACCACGCCGAAGACGGGGACGCTGAGCCGTTCAAACATGGCTACCGCCTTCAAGGCGTCCTCCAGGGAGACCGCGTTGGGCGTGGTGACGATGACTACGCCAGCGATAGGCGCCTCCTGGGCCATGCTCATGGAGGCGTCGCTGGTGCCCGGAGGCAGGTCGATGACCAGGTAATCCAGCTCGCCGTCCTCACCCCAGGGGATGTCGTGGAGGAGCTGTCGCACCCCGGTGCCGATCATGGGCCCCCGCCAGATGACGGCCTGGCCGGGCTTCAGCAGGAAGCCGATGGAGACCACCTTGAGCCCGAAGCGATCGACGATAGAGAGACCCCGCTCCGCCTGGAAGCCCTGCTGTAGCCCCAGCATGGTAGGGATGTTGGGACCGGTCAGGTCGGCGTCCAAGAGGCCAACGCGAGCGCCGTAGCGGCGCAGCGCCAGCGCCAGGTTGACGGCCACCGTGGACTTGCCCACCCCGCCCTTGTTGGAGGCTACGGCGATGATGTTGCGGACCCCCTCCACCGGCCGGGGGCCTCGCTGGCGGGTGGCCCGCACCTCGGCCTCCATCTCCACCTCGGCGTGGCTCACGCCGGGGAGGGAGCGGATGAGCTCCTCAGCCTGGCGCTTCATCTGGTCCCGCACGGGACAGGCCGGCGTGGTCAGGGTGATCTTTACGGAGACGTTCCCCCCGCAGATGGCTATATCTGAGTCCCGGACGAAGCCCAGGGTGACGATGTCACGGTGCAGGTCAGGGTCCTGAATCTGGCGCAGGGCGTCCAGGACGGCCTGTTTAGTGACGCCGTCCTCTTCCCTGTTCTGGTCGGCCATGGGCCTGTCCTCCTGTCGCTTTCCCCTTCGAAGCCACATCTTTGTTGCTGCTCCCCTCCGTGCGGGTGAGGTCTATGATGAAGCGGCAGCTCTCGGCGCCCCGGCTCATGAACTGGCTGCAGCGGACCGGATGCCCCAGGACGCGGCTGAGGAGGGCCAGGTGCCACTCGCATACCTCCTCATGGGCCTGGGCCACCTGGTGGTAGAGGCAGTTGTAGTCTATGATCTCGAAGCCATTCTCGGTGCGCCGCCACTCTGCCAGGCCACTCTCCTGGCCCAGGAGCTGGGCTACCGCCTCCACCCGCTCCGGCAACTCCTTACCCTGGACGAGGCCCTCGTAGCGGCGCACCTCCCCCTCCAGCGCCCGGCTGAGGAGGAGCCGCCGCTTCTCCTTGGGGCTCAGCCCCTCCAGCTCCTGCGGTGAGAGGCTTCCCACCTGCTCCAGGAGCATGAGGGCCAGCCTCTCGTAGCGCTTGGGGAAGGTCTCCTGGCCGGCCTCGGCCAGGGTGAACAGGTAATGGGGACGGCCCGCCCGCTGTCGTACCTCGCGGGAATTGACCAGGCGGTCCCTCTCCATGGCCATCAGGTGCTGCCGGATGGTGATGCGGGCTAGGCCGAGGGCCCGTGCCAGGTCGTCTACCGTGGCCCCGCCTGTGCGCTTGAGATAGTCCAGGATCTGTCGCTTGGTCTTCTGCATCGTCCTCATCATGGAGGCCTGGCAGCCTCGCTCCTCACAGTATAACATAACCCCCCGGCTAAAGACAGCGTATATGGGAAGTGTAGGCTGTTTTTATCGTAAATACCTTGACACAGTTTTTTGGCGGTGCTAAACTGACACTTCCCGGCGATACAGGCCGGGGTGCCCTCGGCGGCGTAACGTTGCCTGCTTGGGGGCATCAATAAGGGAGGTGTGATGTGATGATTGAGATGACCATGCCGGTGAGGGAGCAGGAGACCTCCCAGTGCCGCCACCATTGGGTCATCGAGACGCCCAACGGCGCTGTCAGCCGTGGCCGCTGCAAGCGCTGCGGCGCTATCCAGGAGTTCCACAACTCCATGCCCGAGACCAGCTACTGGGACGACGACTCCTCCAAGGGCTCCCGCTGGGGCCACCGTGGCCAGGACGCCGAGGAGGGGACAGCGGTCTCCGTCGGCGTCGGCAGCGAGGACAGCTCTTGGGAGTAGCTCTCCCTTACTCTGACGCACCCCGGGGCCCCGCTCCTGGAGCGGGGCCCTTTCGCGTCCTATAATGCCGGTAAGATGGACTGGGCGATAGAGCTGGGAGCGGGCCGCAAGCGCAGCCTCATCCTCCGCAATCCCGTCATTACCGCCTCTGGTTGCTTCGGCAACGGCATTGAGTTTCAGCGTGTGCTGGACATCCAGCGGCTGGGCGCCATCGTCAGCAAGGGGATCACCCTGCACCCGCGGAGCGGCAACCCTCAGCGCCGCATAGTGGAGACGGCGGCGGGGATGATCAACTCCATCGGCCTCCAGAACGTGGGGGTGGAGGCCATCGTCAGGGATATAGCGCCCGTCTGGGCCACCTGGCGGGTGCCGGTCATCGCCAACATCGCCGCCGAGAGGGTGGAGGACTACGCCCTGCTGGCTCGCCGGCTGGACGCCGTCCCCGGGGTGAGCGCCCTGGAGCTGAACATCAGTTGCCCCAACGTGGAGAACGGGCTGGAGTTCGGCTGTCAGCCTGAGCTGGCGGCCGAGGTCACCCGCGCCGTGGCCTCCGAGACGACGCTGCCGGTGCTGGTGAAGCTCAGCCCCAGCGCTGGCGACATCGTGGCGGTGGCGAGGGCGGTGGTGGAGGCCGGCGCCGATGCCCTGACCATCGCCAACACCTTCCCGGCCATGGCCATAGACATAGGCCGCCGACGGCCCGCCCTGGGCTGGGGCTCCGGCGGCCTCTCCGGACCGGCCATCAAGCCCATAGTCCTCAAGATGGTCTACGACGTGGCCCGGGCCGAGGTGGGCGTCCCCATCATCGGCTGCGGCGGTATCGTCACCTGGCGGGACGCTGTGGAATACCTGATGGCAGGCGCCAGCGCGGTGCAGGTGGGAACGGCCACCTTCCGCAACCCCCAGGCACCGCTGGAAGTCCTGGACGGCCTGGAGGCGTTCCTGCGGCAGGAGGGGGTGGAGGACTGGCGAGGGATAGTGGGAGCGGCCCTGCCAGGGAAAGCCGTCCGCAGCGCCTGAGGCCTCGCTCCGACAACGAAGCGCTTTCACCCCCGACGGCGTTGTCTCTTCGGGAACGTCAACGTTCACTACTCCAGAACGATGGAAGAGCGAGGATGAGAGTAGCCGAGCTCAAGGACGTCACCCTGCCGAGAGCCCTGCCGGGACGCCTCTCCCTGGCCCCCTGGATGGAGGAGGTCGGCGTCGTCGTCCTGGCGACCCTGCTGGGGCTGGCGGTCCGGCTGGCCTACGTGCTGCCGGCCGGCTTCCCCCTCAACGACGGCGGTCTCTTCTACGTCATGGCGCGGGATATCCAGGAGGCCCACTTCCTCCTCCCGGCCACCACCTCATACAACGGCCTGGGGATACCGTTCACCTACCCGCCCCTCGCCTTCTACGTCGCGGCCGCCCTGGACTACGCCGGGCCGTGGTCCCTCCTGGATGTGGTGCGCTTCCTCCCCCTGGTGACCAATGTCCTGGCTATCCCCCTCTTCTACCTGCTGGCGCGGGCAATGCTGCCAAACCGCTACATGGCGATGGCGAGCGTCGTCGTCTTCGCCCTGTTGCCCCGCTCCTTCCTGTGGCAGATCGGCGGGGGTGGGCTGACCCGTTCCCTGGGCTTCCTTTTCGCTGTGCTGGCCCTGTGGCGGGGTTATCTGCTGTTCAAAGAGGGCCGCGGGCCGCTCTTGGCCGTGACGGTCCCCGCCGCCCTCACCGTCCTGACCCATCCGGAGATGGGCTGGCTGGTAGCCTTCAGCTTCCTCCTCTTCCTGGTGGCCTACGGGCGCAGCCGGCTGGGGCTGACCAACGCCCTGGCGACGGCGGTCGCGGTGGCCCTCCTCTCCGCTCCCTGGTGGGGGACCGTCCTGCTCCGACACGGGCCGGAGCCCCTCTTCTCCGCTTCCCAGACCGGGAAATCGGAGTGGTTATCCCTGGGGTGGACGAACCTCGTCTATCCCTACATATCCGAGGAGCCCTTCTTCCCGCTCCTGGCACTGCTGGGCTACGGGGGCGCCCTGATAGCGGTGGCGCGAGGATACCTCCTGCTGCCCGTGTGGTTCCTCCTCATCCTCTACATTGACCCCCGGGTGGCCTTCACCAACGCCATGCTCCCGCTGGCCATGCTGGCAGGGATGGCCATCGTCACCCTCTTCGAGATGGGGGTGCGGGAGGGGCGGCCCCTGGCCCTACCCGTTACGCTGGTCCGTCTCGCCCAGCGCCTCCCGGGCGGGATGGCCGTCCTGAGTCGCCCCTGGCCATACGTGGGGCTGGCCCTGGTCCTCATCTACGGCACCTACTCCGCCCTCCACGCCCGCCTGAGCGACGCCTCGCCGCTGGCCTCCCTGCCGGCGGAGGCGCGCCAGGCCATGGCCTGGATAGCGGAGGCCACGCCGCAGGACGCCCGCTTCCTGGTGGTGCACGGCCGGTTCGACCCCTGGACGGACTACTTCTCCGAATGGTTCCCCGCCCTCACGGGGAGAGCCAGCGTCGCCACCGTCCAGGGCTACGAATGGCTGGGCAAGCGCCGCTACGATTCCCAGATCGCCGTCTTCTGGGGCGTCCAGGGCTGCGCCGACGACGACGCTGACTGCCTGGAGCGCTGGAACAGCCTGTACGACCTCTCCCTCACCCACGTCTATCTCCCCTATGACAGGGGCCCCGACTGCTGCTACAACCTGCGCTACTCACTGCGACGGGACAGCCGCTACCGCGTCGTCTATGACGGGGCGGGAGGCACCGTCTTCGCCCGGGTGGCGAGCGCCGCTCCCCCGGCGGCGGGCGCCAGCGGCTGACGTCCCTACCCCTCGCTGACGGGCAGCTCCGCCACCTCGTAGGTGTGGCGGTGCCAGTTGCCGTGGGGATGGGCGGCCGTGGGCAGGGCCAGCTCCTCCAGGGCTGCCACAGTGGCGGCGCCACCCTCCCGGACGTAGCGCCGACAGTCCTCCAGCGTCTCCCAGGTGGTGACCTGGGCCATCTCGCCGTCCCCCTCGGCGCCCCACAGGTACTGCACGGAGATGAAGCCGGGCTGCCGCTGCAGCACGGACAGGAGCCGCGGCCAGGCCCCTGTCAGTCGGGCCTGCCACTGGCCTCTGTCGGTGATGCGCGTGCGTCGCCGGACGATGGAGACCACCATGGCTACCTCCTGTCCCTCCTGGACTGTCTACCCCAGGGCCGTGATTGCTATACTGGAACCGCCGTGCTGATGCTAACGGTAGCCCAGCGGCTGGAGCAAGTGCGAGAACGCATCGCCGCCGCCTGCCAGCGGGCGGGGCGTTCGCCCCGGGAGGTCAGCGTAGTGGCGGTGGCCAAGGGGTTCCCGCCGGAGGCCATAAGGGAGGCCTGGGAGGCCGGCGTCCGCCACCTGGGTGAGAACCGTGTCCAAGAGGCCCTGGCCAAGCGCCCCCACCTGCAAGACCTGCCTCTCACCTGGCATATGGTGGGACACCTCCAGACCAACAAGGTGAAGGCGGCGCTGGAGCTCTTTGATATAATCCAGAGCGTGGACTCCCTCCGGCTGGCCCAGGAGATCGATCGCCGCGCCTCTCGCCCCGTGCCCGTCCTGCTGGAGGTCAACGTGGCCGGCGAGGCCAGCAAATTCGGCTTCTCCCCGGACGAGCTCCCCCGGGTCTGGCCCCGCCTGCGCGACCTACCCAACCTGGAGGTGCGTGGCCTGATGACCGTCGCCCCCCTCGCAGACGCCCCCGAAGCGGTGAGGCCGGTCTTCCGTAGGCTCAGGGAGATGGCGGAGGCCCTGGGCCTGCGAGAGCTCTCCATGGGGATGAGCGACGACTTCGAGGTGGCCATCGAGGAGGGGGCCACCATGGTGCGCCTGGGCCGGGCCATCTTCGGCGAGCGGCCCCGGCCCTGACATGGCCCGACGAGACGAGCGTTCAGTATGAGGATAGGCTTCATAGGCGGCGGCGTCATGGGAGAGGCCATGGTGAGCGCCCTCCTGGCCAGGGGCATCGCCTCTCCGGAGGAGGTGGCCGTCTGCGAGCTGCTACCGCAGCGGCGCCAGCACCTGACGGAGCGCTACGGCGTGCGGACGGAGGCGACGCCGGACGCCGTGGTGCCCCGGGCCGAGCTGATAGTGCTGGCCGTCAAGCCCCAGGAGTTCGAGGCGGCGGCCGCCTCCCTGCGGGGGCGCCTGCAGGAGGGACAGACCGTCCTCTCCATAATGGCCGGCATCCCGCTGCGGGCCATCGTGGAGGGGCTGGCCCACCAGCGGGCGGTGCGGGCGATGCCCAACACGCCGGCCCAGATCGGCGAGGGGATGACGGTCTGGACGGCCACGCCCCAGGTAGACGGGGAGGCCCGTCAGGCGGTAGGGCGGGTGCTGGCCGCCCTGGGGCGGGAGCTCTATGTGGAGGAGGAGAAGTACGTGGACATGGCCACGGCGGTGAGTGCCAGTGGTCCTGGCTTTGTCTTCCTCCTGCTGGAGGCCCTGATAGATGGGGCGGTGCACATCGGCTTCCGGCGGGAGGTGGCCACGTCACTGGTGCTGCAGACGGTGCTGGGCTCCGTCCGCTATGCCGAGAAGACGGGCCGGCACCCGGCGGAGCTGCGGGCCCAGGTCACCTCCCCCGGCGGCACCACCACCGAGGGCGTCCTGGTCCTGGAGCGAGGAGGGGTGCGGGCGGCCATCATCGAAGCGATAGCCGCCGCCTACCGCAAGACACAAGCCCTGGGAGGAAAGTAGCCATCGATACCCTAGCCACCCTGGTCCAGGCCCTGGCCTACACCCTGACGGCCCTCATCTTCATTCGGGCCATCGCCTCCTGGTTCCCGGTGGACCCCCGGAACCCGGTCATCATCTTCCTGCACGAGGTGACGGAGCCCATCCTGGCGCCCCTGCGTCAGTTGCTCCCGCGCATCGGCATGATCGACATCTCGCCGCTGGTGGCCATCCTCCTGCTGCAGATAGGGGCCCAACTCATCGTCCAGGCCATCACCTAGGCCCGTCCTTGTGCCCCAGGGGCCGGGATGCTATGATGCTGTTGTCGAACAAATAATCGAAAAAGGTGATGGGACAGATGGGCGAGCAAGGCGAGGCCAAGGCGGAGCGGCTGCGGGCCCTGGAGGTGGCCATCAGCCAGATAGAGAAAGAGTTCGGCCGTGGCGCCATCATGCGCCTAGGCGAGGCGGGGGCCCGTATGGCGGTGGAGGTGATACCCACCGGCTCCCTGGCGCTGGACATGGCCCTGGGTGTGGGAGGGATACCGCGGGGCCGGGTGACGGAGATCTTCGGGCCCGAGATGGCCGGCAAGTCTACCCTGGCCATGAGCGTGGTGGCCCAGGCCCAGAGGATGGGTGGCCTGGCGGCCTACATAGACGTGGAGCACGCTCTGGACCCCACCTTCGCGGCGGCCATAGGCATCAATGTGGGGGACCTCCTCGTCTCCCAGCCGGACACGGGAGAGCAGGCGCTGGAGATCGCCGAGGCGCTGGTGCGCAGCAACGCCGTGGACGTCATCGTGGTGGACTCGGTGGCGGCCCTGGCGCCGGAGGCGGAGCTGCGGGGAGAGATGGGCGATTCCCTCCCCGGCCTGCAGGCCCGTCTCATGTCGCAGGCGCTGCGCAAGCTCACCGCCGCCATCTCCCGTACCAGGACTGCCCTCATCTTCGTCAACCAGTTGCGGGAGAAGATAGGCGTCGTCTTCGGCAGCCCGGAGGTGACGCCCGGCGGCCGGGCCCTTAAGTTCTACTCCTCCGTCCGCATCGACCTGCGACGGGTGGAGGCCATCAAGGCGGGAAGCCAGGTAGTCGGCAACCGCGTGCGGGCCAAGATCGTCAAGAACAAGGTGGCGCCCCCCTTCCGCACGGCGGAGTTCGATATCATCTTCAGCGGCCCCCGGGTGGGCATCAGCCGTGAGGGTGATATCCTGGACCTGGGGACGGCCCTGGGGGTCGTGCGCAAGCAGGGCGCCTTCTACTCCTACGGCGAGACCCGCCTGGGCCAGGGGCGGGAGCAGGCCAAGGAGTTCCTGCGGGCCAACCCCACCCTGGCGGACGAGCTGGAGCGCCTCATCCGGGAGAAGGCCGAGGAGGCCACCCCCACCGCTGTCTTCGCCGCCGCCGAGGCGACGGAGCCGCCGGAGTAGTCGCCCGGGCCCCGTCAGCGTTTAATAATCTTAGGGGAGGTCGCTGCTGGTGGACCGCACCCAGCGGAACCTTTGGACTGCCTTTCTGGGAGAGGCCAAAGCCAACCGTCTCTACACCGCCTTCGCCATGAAGGCGCTGGAAGAGGGACACCCCGAGGTGGCCCAGGTCTTCCTAGAGGCGGCAGCCGCCGAGACCGTCCACGCCCTGAGCCACCTCAAGGCCCTGCGGGAGGTGCGCTCCACCCTCGACAACCTGCGGGCCGTCACCGAGGACGAGGCCTACGAGGTGGAGAACATGTACCCCCGCTTCATCGCCGAGGCGGAGGCCGACGGCCGGCCAGAGGCGGCCGCCAGCTTCCGGCTGGCCTGGGAGACGGAGCGGGAGCACCTGCGCCGCTTCCGGGAGGCGCTGCGCTACCTGGAGCGCAAGACCGGCGAGCGGGCGGCGGAGGTGGCCCTGCCGCCCCTCACCGCCGAGATGACGGCGGTGGCGGAGCAGGAGGTCTCTCCCAGGGCCCAGGAAGTGCTGACGGAGAAGCGGCGCATAGCCAGCCTGGCCCGCATCCGGGAAGTCATCTTCGGGATGCAGGACGGCCTGGTGACGGCGGCCACCGTGGGCCCGGCGGTGGCGGGGGCCACCGCCACCAGCAGCACCGTCCTGGTAGCGGGGCTGGCCGCCGTCCTGGGGGGCACCCTCTCCATGGCGGCTGGCAGCTTCCTGGGCTCCCGCGCTGAGCGACAGGTGCAGGAGGCGGAGCTGCGAAGGGAGGCGATGGAGATAGAGACGAATCCGGAGGAGGAACTGGCCGAGCTCATAGAGATGTACCGCCTGGAGGGCTTCCCCTACGAGCAGGCGCGACAGATAGCGGAGCGTATCGCCTCCGATAAGGCCCTCCTCCTGAAGACGATGGCGGAAAAGGAGCTGGGGCTCTCCCCGGATGCCCTGCCGGAGCCCACCAAGGACGCCATGGCCATGGGGGCCTCCTACATAGCGGGCGGCATGCTGCCCCTCGTCCCCTACTTCTTCGCCGCCGGGCCGCTGGCCGTGGCCGTCTCCGTGCTCCTGGCCGTCCTGGCCCTCTTCGCCATGGGAGCGGTCAAGGGCCGGCTCGTGGGGAGGAGCGCCCTCCTGTCCGGGGCCGAGGTCATGGCCATCGGCGGGACGGTGGCCATCGCCGCCTACTTTCTGGGGCGGCTCGCCCCGGTCTAACGCCCCATTTCATAGAAGCATTCTATGACAATTCTCATTCGTAATTAACGCTCTTGACGAAAAGTCGATAGTGCCGATATGATGGAAAGAACGGGGCCAGAACCTTAACAGGTCTCAAAAAAGCGCAGTTCTCATAACTGAGGAAGTGAGGTAACCATGCCGGAAGGCATCTTGATCGCCATTGTCGTTGGCCTTCTCGGCATCGTGGGCGGGGCGATAGCAGGTGCCATACTGCAGCAGCGGGTCACCAGCAGCCGGTTAGAGGCTGCCCGCAATGTCGCCACCCGCATCCTGAACGAGGCCGAGAGGCGACACAAGGAGTTACTGGTAGAGGCACGGGAAGAGGCATTACGGATCAAGAACCAGGCGGAAGCCGAGCTCAGGGAGCGACGGAACGAAATCCAGCAACTGGAAAGGCGCCTCCTGCAGCGGGAAGAGAGCCTGGAGCGGAAGCTGGACTCCCTGGAGCGCCGCGAGCGCTCCCTGGCAGAGCGGGAGGCCAAGCTGGAAGAGCTGCGGGCCCGCCTCCAGCAGATGGAGGAGGAGCGGCGTCAGGAGATACAGCGCATCGCCGGGCTGAGCCTCCAGGAGGCCAAGGAGCTCCTGCTGGCCGAGGTGGAGCGAGAGGTCAGAGAGGACGCCTCCCGACGCATCAGGGAGATCGAACAGCAGGTGAAGGAGGAGGCGGAGGAGCGGGCGCGCAAGCTCCTGGTCACTGCCATGCAGCGGCTCACCAGCGAGGTGGTCTCCGAGGCCACCGTCTCCGTGGTGCCCCTCCCCTCCGAGGACATGAAGGGCCGCATCATCGGCCGGGAGGGGCGGAATATTCGCACCCTGGAGCACCTCACCGGCGTCGACGTCATCATCGACGACACCCCGGACGCCGTCACCCTCTCCGCCTTCGACCCGGTGCGGCGAGAGATCGCCCGCGTCGCTCTGGTCAAGCTGATAAGCGATGGCCGTATCCACCCGGCCCGCATCGAGGAGATGGTAGAGAAGGCCCGCAAGGAGGTGGAGGCCTCCATCGTGGAGGCGGGAGAGCAGGCGGCCCTGGAGGCCGGCTGTCCCGGCCTCCACCCGGAGATCCTCAAGTACCTGGGACGGCTCAAGTACCGCTACTCCTACGGCCAGAACCAGCTCAAGCACGCCGTGGAGACGGCCCGCCTGGCCGCCCTCATCGCCCATGAGCTGGGGGCCGACGTGGAGGTAGCGCGCCGGGGAGGCCTCCTCCATGACCTGGGCAAGGCCATCGACCACGAGGTGGAGGGGACGCACGCCCGCATAGGGGCGGACCTGGCCCGCCGCTACGGCGTCCACAAGGCGGTGGTCCACTGTATCGAGGCCCACCACGAGGAGGTGGAGCCCCAGACGGTGGAGGCTATCATCACCATCGTTGCCGACGCCCTGAGCGGCAGCCGCCCGGGCGCCCGCCGGGAGTCCCTGGAGCAGTACCTGCGGCGCCTGGAGGCACTGGAGGCTGTCGCTTACTCCTTCCCTGGCGTGGAGAAGGCCTTCGCCATCCAGGCAGGACGCGAGATACGCGTCATCGTCAAGCCGGACGAGATAGACGACCTGGGTGCCTTCCGCCTGGCCCGCGACCTCAGCCGCAAGATACAGGAGGCGCTGGAGTACCCGGGCCAGATCAAGGTCACCGTCATCCGTGAGAAGCGGGCCATAGAGTATGCCCGCTGAGGAGGCGAAGTTGAGAGTCCTGGCAGTGGGCGACGTGGTGGGCAAGCTGGGCCGGCGTACCCTCGCCCTCCTTCTGCCCGAGCTGCGGCGTCAGTACGGCCTCGACCTAGTGATAGTCAACGGCGAGAACGCCGCCGGCGGAAAGGGGCTCACCGCCGCCACCGCCCAGGAGATACTGGCCGCCGGGGCGGACGTCATCACCTCCGGCAACCATATCTGGACGCACCGGGAGATCTACCCGCTCCTGGAATCGGACTGGCCCATCCTGCGCCCCCTGAACTACCCGCAGGGGGTGCCCGGCCGGGGAGTGTGGGCCCGCAACGGCATCGCCGTCGTCAACCTGCAGGGACGGGTCTTCATGCCCCATACCATAGACTGCCCCTTCCGGGCCATCGACCGGGCGCTGGAGGAGCTGGCCGGGGCGCGGGTCATCATCGTGGACATGCACGCCGAGGCCACCAGCGAGAAGGTGGCCCTGGGCTTCTACCTGGACGGTCGGGTGAGCGCTGTCGTGGGGACGCACACCCACGTCCCCACAGCGGACGCCCGCATCCTCCCCCGCGGCACCGCCTACGTCAGTGACCTGGGCATGACCGGCGGCCGCCACAGCGTCATCGGCATGGAGATAGGTCCGGTCATGGAGCACTTCCTGACCCAGCTCCCCGCCCGCTTCGTCGCCGTGGAGGAGGGGCCCAGCGTCCTCAACGCCGTCATGATCGAGGTGGACGAGGCGACGGGGCGGGCCCTCAGCATCCAGCGAATGGACCGAGAGGTAGAGTGAGATGCCCAGCCGTGCCGACCTCCACACCCACAGCACCTATTCCGATGGTGTCCTGACCCCTCGCCAACTGCTGGAGCTGGCCTACCGTCGTGGCGTGAGGGTGCTGGCCCTCACCGACCATGACACCACCGACGGGATCCCTGAGGCCCTGGAGGCGGCCCGCCACTACCCGGACCTCCTCCTGATACCGGGCATAGAGATGAGCACCGACGTCCCCGGCAACGAGGTGCACGTCCTGGGCTACTTCATCGACTGGCAGGACGAGGAGTTCCAGCGAGAGCTGGCGCGTCTGCGGGACTCCCGCTACGTGCGAGCGCGGCGCATGGTGGAGCGCCTGGCCCAACTGGGCGCCCCCGTCTCCTGGGAGCGGGTGCTGGAGATCGCCGGCGACGGGGCCATCGGCCGGCCCCACATCGCCCAGGCGCTGGTGGAGGCCGGCCACGTGCGGGATGTCAACGAGGCGTTCCAGCGCTACCTCTCCCGCAACGGCCCCGCCTACGTGGAGCGGGAGCGGATGAGCGCCACCGAGGTCGTCCGCCTTATAGGGAGCGTGGGAGGCCTGGCAGCGCTGGCCCACCCCCGGGAGCTTATGGACCAGCTGGACCACCTCCTGCCAGAGCTCAAGGCGGCGGGGCTCATCGGCATGGAGGTCTACTACCAGGACTACACGCCGGAGGAGATAGAGACGCTGCGCTCCTGGGCGGAGCGCTTCGGCCTCCTGCCCCTGGGCGGGAGCGACTACCACGGCCTGGGCGGTCCACAGCAGCGGGAGCCCGGCGACATCCCTTTGCCAGACGAACCGGTGCAGCGGCTGCTGGAGATGGCCTCTGCCCGGGGGCGCGTCTAGCGCAGGAAGAGGCTGGTCACCACCAGCCCCGCCATGATGGCGGCGGTGACCAGGCCCACCCACCGCAGGTCGGCCAGGACGTGGCTGTAGTCCCGGAAGAGGTGTCGTTCCCGTAGCGGAGGGGGCGCCGCCGGCTCGACGGCCTCCTCCCTCACCACGGCGATGGGGGCGCTGCTGGCGCTGGCCGGCGGCCTGGGCGTCAGCTCCTGGTAGCGGCGGCGGCGACGCTTGCGGCCCACAGTCCTCTCCTCAAGCGCATTATAGCGGGGCCGCCTTCCCGCTGCATATTGACGCCACCGGCCTGACCGTTGGAAAATAGCGTAGGAGCCGCGGCCCCGTGGTGTAGCGGCCAACATGCCGCCTTGTCAAGGCGGAGATCGCGGGTTCGAGTCCCGTCGGGGCCGCCAAATTCTTTTGGCCCCCTTTAGCCGGCCCTCCCGGCCGGCAGGGCGAGCGAACAGCAAGAGAGGGGCAGGTCGCGAGGAGAGCCTCCTGCTGGTGCCTGAAGACGTCCACGCACCCCTCCACTCCTCAGCCATCGACACGCTGCGCCAGTCAGAACCTCAGCGCCAGGAGAGATTCCTGAGGTCGTCGTCACCAGTCGCCCCCCTGACGGTACGCCGCCTTCCACGGCCCGCCCTCCTTGAGGGCTCTCGCCTTGCCCTGGCCGCTGCGGATTACATATAATCGCCGTGACTGCCCGAGACGCCGCCACTGTCCTGGAAAGGGGTGATAGCGTGAGCAAGAGGCTACCGCTGGAAGGGATCCGCGTCGCCGACCTGACCATATGGATCCAGGGGCCCCTCGCCTCCGCCATCCTGGCCGACCTGGGCGCCGAGGTAGTCAAGATCGAGAAGCCAGGGATGGGGGACTTCTCCCGCGGCACCACCAGCCTCTTCGGCCAGCCCAACGTCACGCCCAGCGGCCATAACCTGCTGTGGGAGGCAGGCAATCGCAACAAGAAGGCGGTAGCCATCAACCTCTATCATCCCAAGGGGCGGGAGGCCTTCTACCGTCTCCTGGAGAAGTGCGATGTCCTGGTGACCAACCTGAGCCCCCAGGCGCTACGGCAGATGGGTGCCGACGAGGAGACGGTGCGCCAGCGCGTCCCGGACATCATCTACGCCCGGGCCAGCGGCTTCGGCCCTCGCGGGCCCTACGCCGAAGACCCCTGTCAGGACACGGCCGGCATGGCCCGCTCCGCCTTCATGTACGTCTGCGCCACCGCTGACGGCGAGCCCGTCTACCCGCCAGGCGCCCTCAGCGACGTCCTCTCCGCCACCATGCTGGCCTTCGGCGTGGTGACGGCCCTCCTGGGACGGGAGCGCACGGGCGAGGCGCCGGAGATCGTCTACGCCTCCCAGATGAGCACCATGATGTGGACGGCCATGTTCCACGTCATGCTCCACGCCAACACTGGCCTGGAGTACGCCCCCTTTGACCGCACCGACGTGGCGAATCCCCTCATGAACATCTACAAGTGCGGCGACGGCAAGTGGATCGCCCTGGGCCTCTTCCTGAGCCAGCGCTTCTGGCCCGACTTCTGCGAGGTGACGGGGCTGGAGCACCTGCGGGAAGACCCCCGCTTCGCCACCGACGAGGCCCGCTACGAGAACCGCAAAGAGCTCATCTCCATCATCGACCAGGCCATGCTTAAGCGGCCCCGCCACGAGTGGGAGGAGCTGTTCCGCCAGCGCGGCTTCTGGTTCTCGGTGGTGAACCGCCCCTCCGACCTGATCAACGACCCCCAGGTGGTGGCCAACAACTACATCGTCTCCCTGGCGGACGGCTTCAAGGCGCCCGCCCTCCCCTTCGAGCTGGTGGGTATGGAGCCGCGACGCCAGGGGCCCCCCGAGTTCGGCCAGCACACGGACCAGGTCCTGCAGGAGGTCTGCGGCTACTCCTGGGACGACATCGTAGCTATGAAGGCGGAGAACGCCGTCTGGTGAGGCGGACCGCGGTCCCCTGACGCCGTCCCCCGCCCGCTCCCGCCGGGCCTAGGCGCTCTTGGCGGGCCAGTCCTCACGCAGCGCCCGGCGCAAGAGCTTGCCGGCGGCGTTGCGCGGCAACGAGGGGACGATGCGGAAGCACCGGGGCACCTTATAGCCGGCCAGTCGCTCCCGGCAGAAGCGGACCAGCTCGTCGCCGTCGACGGCGCAGCCCGGCCGGAGCACCACGGCCGCCGCCACCGTCTGGCCCCAACGCTCGTCCGGCAATCCTATCACCGCCGCGTCAGCCACCGCCGGGTGCTGGCGAAGGACAGCCTCCACCTCCGCCGGGTAGACGTTCTCGCCACCGGAGACGATGAGGTCGTCCCGGCGGTCCAAGACGTATAGGTAGCCCTCCTGGTCCAGGTAGCCGATGTCTCCCGTGTGGAGCCAGCCGTCTCGCAGGGCCCGCGCTGTCTCCTCGGGGCGACCGAAGTAGCCCGCCATCACCGTCGGCCCCCGGACCAGGATCTCGCCCGCCTCCCCCGGGGGCAGGGGCCGGCCAGCCTCGTCGGCGATGCGCACCGCCACGGGGAACAGGGGCCGGCCGGCGGAGCCCAGCTTGCGAAGGGCATCGGCCGGGGCCAGAGTCGTCACCTGGGAGGCCGCCTCCGTCAGGCCGTAGGTCTGGACGGCGGGGATGCCATGGCGGGCGCACTCCTCCAGCAAGGGGCGGGGCACCGGCCCGCCTCCTACCAGCACACAGCGCAGGGTGGGAGGATAGGGCCGCTCCCCTCTCTCCTCCAGCATCCGCTGGAGCATGGTGCTCACCACCGAGACGATGGTCACGCCGCGGCCATCGATGGCCTCGTTGACGGCGGCGGCATCGAACCCGTCCTGTAGGACGACGGGGATGCCGTAAACGACGGAGCGGATGAGGATGGCCAGACCGCCCACGTGGAAGAGGGGCAGGCAGGCCAGCCAGCGGTCGTCCTCCCGCAGCCCCAGGTTCAGGACGGAGCCGATGGCGTTCCAGAGGTGGTTGCCGAAGGTGAGCATGGCGCCCTTCGGCCGGCCGGTGGTGCCGGAGGTGTAGATGATGCTGTGGACGCTGGAGAGGTCGATGGTCTCGGGCGCCGCCACCGCCTCGCTGTCGTCGCCGGTCGTGCCCACATCCAGGAGACGCAGGCCCGGGACGGCCTCGACCAGCTCACGCGCCCGCTGCGCGTTGGCGCGGTCGTGGGCCAGCAGGGAGGCGCCGCAGTCCCGCACCTGCCAGGCCAGTTCGGAGGCGGTGAGACGCAGGTTGAGGGGGACGAGGACGCCCCCCAGACGGGGCACCGCCCAGGCCGCCAGGACGAAGGCCGGGCCGTTGCGGGCCATGAGGGCCACGCGGTCCCCCGGGGCGACGCCGGCCCTGGCCAGCCGCCCCGCCAGGGCAGCCACCCTCCTTTCCAGGCCAGCGAAGCTCCACACGGCATCGCCCCACAGGAGGGCCGGTGTCCGGGGCGACAGGCGAGACCGCTGGGCCAGCCACTCTGGGGTGTGCGTTCCCGGAGGGGGCCAGGTCACAGGGATACCTCCCGCCAGGGGCCTCCGTAACGGGCCAGGGCTTCCCCGTCCAGGGCGATGCCGAGGCCCGGCGCCCCGGTCAGTCGCATGGCCCCCCGCTCTACGACCGGGCCTGCTCTGACCAGGTCATCGGCCAGTAGCCCCAGGGTGGCCAGGCCGTGGGCCAGCCCCGTATCCCCCAGGGAGGCAGCCAGATGGAGGGCCACCGCCGTCCCCACCCCGGAGTCGATAGTGGTGGTTACGATGACCCCCACACCCCGGGCAAGCGCCACTCCGGCGATGCGCCGGGCCGCCAGAGGGCCGCCCAGCGTCATAGGCTTCAGCACCAGGGCATCGGCCGCACCGGCCCGGAGGGCCGCACAGGCCGCCTGGAGGCCGGTCACTTCCTCGTCCAGGGCGATGGCGACGCCACAAGAGCGACGGAGGCGGGCCGTCTCTCCCAGGTGGCCAGGGGGCAGCGGCTGCTCCACCAGCTCCAGGCCGCAGGGACGGAGGGACTCCAGCAACGCGCTCGCCTCCGCCAGTGACCAGGCGCCGTTGGCGTCCAGCCGTAGCCGCAAGTCCTGCCCCAGGGCCCGCCGGACCGCCGCCACCCGCCGCGCCTCCGCCTCCTGGCCGGGCAAGTCGCCCACCTTGAGCTTCAGGCAGGGGAAACCGGCAGCGCGGGCGACCGCCGCCTGTCGCGCCGCCTGGAGCGTGGGGCCGCTGGCCAGGGCGTTCACCGGCACCACAGTCTCCCGCCTTCCTCCCAGCAGGACGGCCACCGGGACGCCATCCCGACGGGCCAGGGCATCCAGGGCCGCCGTCTCCAGGGCGCAGGCCAGGGGGGGCGGAGCGTCGGGCCTCTCCAGCAGCCCCTCCACCGGCCGCCCCAGCAGGGCCGGGGCCAGGGCCAGGAGGGACTCTTCCAGGGCAGCCACAGCATCCGCCGATGCCGCCGGATGGGGCGACGCCTCGCCCAGCCCCTCGATGCCGGTGTCGGTACGGAGACGGACCAGGAGGCCCCCTCGCTGGCCTACGGGTCCCCTCGCCGTGACCAGCGGCCGGCGAAGGGGGACGCAAAAGCGGCTCCAGGCTATGGCTGTGGCCCTCACAACGCCAGCCCCACACCGAGTAGGGCGCCGAAGAGCAGGTGCAACCGCGCCGTCTGCTTCAACACCGGGTTCAGGGCCCGGCCGCTGGTGCCCCCCAGGACGGAGCGCAGCAGACGCAGGGCCAGGGGCAGGGTGAGGACGGGGAGGAAGGCCCAGGGGGAGGCCCCGGCGTGCAGGAGGAGCGGCAGCAGAAGATAGGCCAGGGCCAGGAAGGCAGCGTACTGGAGGCGTGTGCGCTGCGGGCCCAGGAGGACGGCCAGCGTCACCTTGCGGGCCCGACGGTCCGTCTCGATGTCCCGCAGGTTGTTGACGACCAGAATGGCCGTCACCAGCAGCCCTACCGGCAACGATGCCAGGAAGGCTACGGGAGCGAACTCGTCGGTGTGAAGGTAGTAGGTGCCGGTCACCGCCGCCACGCCGAAGAAGAGAAAGCAGACCAGATCGCCCAGGGCGTGGTAGCCGTAGGGCCAGGGGCCGCCGGTATAGGTGAGGCCAGCCAGGATAGCCCCTGCGCCGATGAGGAGGACGGGCCAGCCCCCCAGGACCACCAGGTACAGGCCCACCGCCGCCGCCAGCCCGAAGACGATATAGGTGGCGGCCCGCACCTGCCCCGGCGAGAGGAGGCCCTGCGCCGTGACCCTGGGCGGGCCGAGGCGGTCGCTGGTGTCGGCGCCCCGCTGGTAGTCGGCCAGATCGTTGGCCAGGTTGGTGCCCACCTGGATGAGGAGGGCAGCTACCAGGGCGGCCGCCATGACGTGGGGACGGAACTCCTCCCTGGCAGCGGCGCCGCTGCCCACCAGGACGGGGGCGACCGCCGCCGCCAGGGTGGCCGGGCGGGCCGCCATCAGCCACACCGCCCAGGACGATGGCCGGCGCAGGACGGTGCTGTCCACGGCCTCCCTCTAGGGACGCCAGGGGAAGCGGGAGAAATCGGGCTTGCGCTTCTCCAGGAAGGCCTGCTTCCCCTCCTTGGCCTCGTCCGTCATGTAGTAGAGCATGGTGGCGTCTCCGGCCAGTTGCTGCAGGCCGGCCAGGCCATCGGTGTCGGCGTTGAAGGCCGCCTTCAGGGCACGGATGGCGATGGGGCTCTTCTCCAAGATCTCCTTCGCCCACTTCACCGTCTCCTCCTCCAGCCGCTCCAGCGGGACGACGGCGTTGACCAGCCCCATCTCCAACGCCTCCTTGGCGGAGTACTGGCGACAGAGGAACCAGATCTCCTTCGCCTTCTTCTGGCCGACGATGCGGGCCAGGATGGTGGAGCCGTAGCCGGCGTCGAAGCTGCCCACCCGCGGCCCCGTCTGTCCGAAGATGGCGTTGTCAGCGGCGATGGTCAGGTCGCACAGGGTGGCCAGAACGTTGCCGCCGCCGATGCAGTAGCCGGCCACCATGGCGATGACCGGCTTGGGGAGGTAGCGGATCTGTTTCTGGACGTCCAGGGCATTGAGGCGGGGGACGTTGTCCTCACCCACGTAGCCGCCCTCGCCCCGCACGCTCTGGTCGCCGCCGGAGCAGAAGGCCTCCGTGCCCGCCCCGGTGAGGATGACCACGCCGATGGACTGGTCCTCCCGGGCGTCGGCCAGGGCATCCGATATCTCAAAGAGGGTCTTGGGGCGGAAGGCGTTGCGTACATGGGGGCGGTTGATGGTGATCTTGGCGATACCCTCCGCCTTCTCGTAGATGATGTCCTCGTAGTCGCGCACCTTCTGCCAGGCTAGGGGCATGACGTCACCTCCTCTACAGTCTCCATCTCTTGCCTTCGGTAGCGGCGACGGCTGGCCGCCCGATGGCCTGCCGGGCGGCCGCCACCGCCCTTTGCCACAGCTCACGGTGCAGCCGGGCGTTGGCCTCCCGGTCCGTCCGCACCTCTAGGACAGTGGTCGTCGGCGAAGCGAGGGACTCCCGGACGGCGCAGGCCAGCTCCTCCCTGCTCTCTGGCTGGCGGTAGGCCAGGCCGTAGAGCGCGGCGGCGTGGCGGAAGTCCAGGCCATGGGGCGTCCCGAACAGCTCCTCGAAGTGGGCCTCCCTCTCGGCCTGGGGGAGCAGATGGAATATGCCGCCGCCATCATTGTTCAGGAGCACGATGGTGAGAGCGATGCCGAAGCGGCGGGCGGCCAGCAGCCCGTTCATATCGTGGTAGAAGGAGAGGTCGCCCAGGACGAGGACGGTGGGACGACCGGAGACGGCGGCCCCGCCCAGGGCGCTGGAGACGACGCCGTCTATGCCGCTGGCCCCGCGGTTGCCCAGGAAGCGCAGGGGGCGCAGGTCGCCGGGGAAGAAGGCGTCGGCGTCCCGCACTGGCATGCTGTTGCCGAGGAAGAGGTCAGCGCCCGCAGGTAGGGCGTCCGCCAGCGCTCGGACAGCGCCGGGCTCCGAGAGGACGGGCTGGGCAGACAGCGCCTCGTCCAGAGCGGCACGGGCAGCCCTGGCCACCGCCTGCCAGCGGCTGGCCCATTCGATGTCGGGTCCTGCCCTCTCGGGCAAGGCCCGACGGAGGGCCTGGCAGACGGCCCGCGGCTCACCCCAGACGACAGCCTGGGCGACGAGGGCCGGATCGTTCCAGCCGCCATCGTCCACCAGCACCTGGAGGGCAGCGCCATGGCGCTGGAGGTAGTGGAGGAGGGGCCGGGATGTGGGCGTCCCCCCCAACCGCAGGACGACGTCCGGGGCCAGGGCATCCGCTATCTCCTCGTCCCGCAGGAAGGCATCGTAGCTGTCTATGACCAGGCGCGAGTAGTGGGGGCCGCAGCGCACCTGGGAGAGGGGATCGGCCAGCACCGGGAAGCCCAGGGCGGTGGCCAGGGCAACGACTTCGGCCGGGAGGTCGGGGTCTTCCTGGGGACCGCAGACGATGAGCCCTCTTCGCGCCCGGGCCAGCGTCTCGGCCAGGGGACGCAGGTCGGACGCCTCGGGCCGACGGGGCACCGTCCACACCGTGGCACCGGGGGGCAGGTCGCTCTCCATGCCCAGGCCAGCGGGCGGCCCCTCGGCGGGCAGCAGGGGCTCCCGGAAGGGGAAGTTGACATGGACCGGCCCGGCGGGGGCAACCCGGGCAGTGGCCACGGCCCGGCGGGCCACTGCCCGGGCGTAGCGTGGCAGGTGAGGGGAGCCATCCGGCACCGGCATCTCCACCGTCCACTTGGCGTGGGACCCGTAGAGCCGTGCCTGGTCTATGGTCTGGTTGGCGCCTACCTCCCGCATCTCTGGCGGACGGTCGGCGGTGAGGGCCAGCAGAGGGACGCGGCCGTAGCGGGCCTCGGCCACGGCCGGCGCCAGGTTGACGGCGGCGGTGCCAGAGGTGGTGACGACAGCCACCGGCTGCCGCAAGGCCCTGGCCATCCCAAGGGCAAAGAAGGCGGCGGAGCGCTCGTCCAGGTGCACCCAGAGCCGCAGTCCCGGCTGCTCCCTGAGCACGAGGGCGAGGGGAGTGGAGCGGGAGCCCGGGCAGAGGCAGACGTGGCGGACGCCACAGCGGTGGAGCTCCCGGGCGAAGGCGCCCACGAAGTCCCGCAGGGCCTCGGCCGCCGTCATCCCTCGCCTCCCAGGGCGGTGAGCATCGCCTTCAGCTTCAGGAGGGACTCCTGCTCCTCCCGTCGGGGGTCGGAGTCGGGCAGGATGCCGCAGCCGGCGTAGAGGTGGGCCTCCCGTCCCCGCAGGAGGGCGGAGCGGATGGCGACGACGAACTCGCCATCGCCGCTGCCGTCCAGCCAGCCCACGGGCCCGGCATACCAGCCGCGGTCGAAGGTCTCGCAGGCGTCGATGAGGGCCAGGGCGGCCTTCTGGGGGGCGCCGCCCACCGCTGGCGTGGGGTGGAGGCGGGCCACCACCTCCAGCAGGCCGGTCCCTTCCCGCAGGCGGCCCCCTATGGGAGTGTGCAGGTGCTGTACGTGGGGCGTGCGCAGCACCTGGGGCGCTGGCGGCGCCCATAGCTCCTGACACAGTGGGAGGAGGGCCTGCCGCACCGCCTCCACCACCAGAACGTGCTCCCGCCGCTCCTTGGGGTCGGCCAGGAGGCGGGCGGCCATTCGCTCATCCTCCCGGAGCGTCTCGCCCCGGGGGACGGAGCCAGCCAGACAATCGGCCCGCAGGCGGCGTCCCTCCAGACGGGCCAGTCGCTCTGGCGTGGCCCCCAGGAAGCAGGAGTCGCCACGGGCGAAGGCGAAGACGGTGCAGCCGCGGTAGGCGCGGCGCAGCCGCTCCAGCACCGTGGCCCAGGGGAAGGGACGCGACGCCCTGGCCCGCACCTCTCGGGCCAGCACGACCTTGTCCACGACGCCCCGCCGCGTCTCCTGCACGATGACCGCCACCGCCCGCTGCCAGTCCTCCCCCGACAGCCCTTCGATAGTTATGTCGAGTCGCTCCCCCCCGTCATCCGGCAGGGACTCCGGCCTGGAGAAGAGGGGCAGGCCTCCCCCGCCGGCCGATGGCACGGTCAGGGTGAGCCAGGACTCTCCCTTCTGGGCCACCAGCAGCAGGCGGGGGACGACGAGACGGCCATCGCCGTAGGGGCGCCAGTGGAGCGCTCGCATTCCGCCGCTGGCGAAGGCGAAGCCCCCCAGGCATACCGGCGGCGTCAGGGGGGCCGTCGTGTCTCCTTCCACCAGGGCCTCCTGGCGCAGCCCCTCCCAGGCCGCCGCCACCTGAGCGAAGCGCCCCTCTCCGTGGCCATCCAGAACGGCAGCGACGCCTACGGCGGCCAGGGAGAAGCCGTCCCCCGGCTGCTCCCAGAAGGCCCGCTCCTCCCCCACGGCCGCCCGGAAGAGGGCGAGGGGGTCAGTCCATGGAAGACGCACGGTGACGGAGAGGAGCCGGCTCCTGCCGTCGTGAGAGGGCAGGGAGCGGAGGGCCTCCCGGGCGGACTGAAGGCCCTGGGCCACGGGCCAGGGAGCGGGGCGGGGCGGCGTCATCGTTTGCCTCTGGCCTCGGGGATGCCGGACAAGCCCACGCTGCGCATCAGCAGGGGCCGCAGGGCGGCGTAGGCGTCCTCCAACCGCTCCGGCCGGCCCGACAGCACCCAGGTGGTGATCACCTCGTTGAGGGCGCCGAACCAGGCCCGGCTGGCCACCTCCGTATCTATGGGGCCGATGACGCCAGCCTGGACGGCCTCGTCCAGGTGGCGCTTGATGACAGCGGCGAACTCGCCCCGTATCTCGGCCATCCGGCGGTGAAACTCCCGCCCGGCCCCCAGCGCCTCCACCAGCAGCAGGCGAGCCAGGGGCCGGTGCTTGCGGAAGGTGCGGAGCACCGTCAAGAGGGCGGCGTCCGCCCGGGCAATAGGGTCGTCGTGGGCGGCCATGGCCTGCTCCACCTTCTCCATGAGACGTCTGGTGGTCAGGTCCAGCAGGGCGAGGAAGAGGGCCTCCTTGTTGGGGAAATGGAAGTAGATGCCACCCTTGGAGGTGCGGGAAGCCTGGGCTATCTCCTCCACGCTGGCCTCCCGGTACCCCCGGCGGGCGAAGACCCTCAGGGCGGCGTCCAGGATGCGCTGGTGCCGGTCTCTGGCTCTGGTCTGCTGCACTGCGCCCGGCCTGGAAACAAACCGACTGTCCGGTCGGAAATCATATTAGCCCACGTCTCGCTCACTGACAACGCCTACAGCGGAGGGCCGGAGCGGTTTAAGATAAGTCCTGCCATGTCCGTGCAGAGGGCAGCGGAGATCCGCCGCATGTTCGGGCGCATCGTCCCTCGTTATGACCTGCTGAACCGGCTCATGAGCCTGGGGATGGACGTGCGCTGGCGACGCTGGACAGCGACCGCCGTGGTGCCGCGGGGGGGGATGGCCCTGGACGTGGGAACCGGCACCGGGGACTTGGCCCTGGAGCTGCGGCGCCAGGGGGCCCGGCTGGTGGTAGGGGTGGACTTTTCGCCCCGGATGCTGGCCGAAGCGCGCCGCAAGGCGGAGGCCAGGGGCCTGAGCGGCCTCGCCTGGGCCCTGGCCGATGCCCTCCACCTCCCCTTCCCCGATGACACCTTTGATTGCGTGGTCAACGCTTTCGTCCTGCGCAACCTGGTGGACCTGCCGGCCGGGCTGGCGGAGATGGCCCGCGTCCTCCGGCCGGGCGGCAGACTGGCCTGCCTGGACATGACGCAGCCCCCGGCCGGGCCCTTCGGCCGCCTGTACCGCCTCTACCTCAACCGTCTGGTGCCCCCGCTGGCCGGCCTCATCAGCGGCGATATGGCGGCCTACCGTTACCTCCCTGACTCCCTGCAGGGCTTTCCCGATGCCCGGTCCCTCGCTGCCCTCCTGGAGCGACTGGGGCTGGCCCAAGTGCAGGTGCGCCTCCTGGGGGGTGGCGTGGTGGCCCTCCACCTAGCCTGCAAGCCCCATCCCTCCCGTGACCGGATCTAGCTGGCCCGCGAGCGCGAGCGGTGAAGACCGTCTGGCGATGGCGTAGTCGCGAGGGCTCGCGCTTCGCTGTGGGACGGGCCAGAGCGCCGGCCGCTCTGACGTTGACAAGCTGAGGAGATTTGATTAAGTATTCTGTAACGTCAGCGAAGCTTGCGGCCGGGACACGATGGGTAGCAGGCTGCCGGCGTGGACCCGCTGGCAGCCCCTGAGGAGGGAGAGCCAGATGACCACTTCGGGCGCCAGGACCAGAATGGACGCAGTGCTGCAGGCCGCCGTAGCCGCCGGCGATGTAGCAGGAGTGGTGGCGCTGGCGGCGGACGACCGTGGCGTGATCTACGAGGGAGCGTTCGGAAGGCGGGAGGTCGGCAAGGGGCTGGCCATGACCCTGGACACCGTATTCTGGATCGCCTCCATGACGAAGACGATCACCTCCGTGGCGGCGATGCAACTGGTGGAGCAGGGGAAGCTGGACCTGGACAGGCCTCTGGGGGAGATCAACCCGGAGCTGGCCTCGCCGCAGGTACTGGAAGGCTTCGATGCCCAGGGGAAGCCCCGGCTGCGGCTCGCCAGGGGCCCCGTCACGCTGCGGCACTTGCTGACGCACACCTCCGGTTTCACCTATGAGCTGTGGAACGGGGACTACCTGCGCTACCTGCAATACGCCGGCATCCCCTCCATCATCGAGTGCAAGAACGCCACTCTGGAGCGCGCCCCTCTGGTCTTCGACCCCGGCGACCGCTGGGAGTATGGCATCGGCATAGACTGGGTCGGCAAGACTGTGGAACGGATCAGCGGCAAGTCGCTGGAGACCTACTTCCAGGAACACATCTTCCGCCCCCTGGGCATGAAGGACAGCGGCTTCGTCATTCGCCCCGATATGCGGGAGCGGCTGGCCAGCATGCACGCTCGCCAACCCGATGGCTCCCTGGCCGCTGTCCCTTTCGAGATCCCTCAGCAGCCCGAGTTCTTCATGGGGGGTGGCGGTCTTTACTCCACCGGCCCGGACTACCTGATCTTTCTGCGGACGCTGCTATGCGGCGGCCGCCTGGGCGAGGCCCAGATCCTGCGTCCCGAGACGGTAGCAGAGATGAACAGAAACCAGATAGGTGACTTGACGGTGAGGCCACTCAAGACCGTGATGCCAGACCTCTCCAATGACGCTGAGTTCTTCCCTGGGATGGTCAAGAAATGGGGGCTGGCCTACATGATCACCCCGGAGCCGACACCGACTGGCCGGAGCGCTGGCAGCCAGGCCTGGGCTGGCCTGCCCAACTGTTACTTCTGGCTCGACCAGACGCGCCGGGTGTGTGGCGTCTTCCTGACCCAGATCCTTCCCTTCGCCGATGTGAAGGCCCTGCCCCTCTTCCTGGAGTGGGAGCGGGCGCTGTACGCCAGCCTCTCCTCCTGAGGAAACACCCAGTTATCAGCGTCCGCATGACCTCCCCCAGCAGGGGAACTGAAAGCGGCCGGCAGCCTCGGGAAGGTTGGTCTATATTCTGCGCCGGACGGATGAAGGACAGGCACCCCGCTTCCCCCTGAACGGCCGCTCTCCCCCTTGACATGGCAGGACCTCATGGGTAACCTTCTCGCAAGAATGTCTACCGACCGTTCGTTCGATAACTCGATGGAGCACCCATGCTAATCGGGGCGCTGGCGTCCAGGGAAGGCGGGTGATGGCGGCTCCGGGCCCTCCCTGCCCGCTGGAAGAGACGAGCTGCCGCTCGAAAAAGTCGAAGAGGAGGTCCAGGCCGTGGCCAGTCTTGTGAGAACAGAGGACACGCTCTCATCGTCGGGGAACAAGGTCGCCATCGTCGGCGTGGGGGAGACCGAGTACGTCCGGCGGAGCGAGAAGGATATCAAAACCCTCATAATGGAGGCGATAATCGCGGCGATAGATGACGCTGGAATATCTCCCGACGAGATAGACGGGATAGTCTCCGAGGCGTCGATCGTGCCGGCCATCATGCCAGGCGATGAGGTAGCTGCCAACCTCGGGCTAGCGGAGACACGGCTCGCAGCCACCATCGGCTGCGCCGGGGCCGGCGTCGTGGGAGCGATACTGCTGGGGGTGCAGGCCATCGCTTCCGGTCTGTGCAACACGGTGCTCTCCTACTTCGGGGTTAACTGGGGCTCTGATCCGGCAGGACCTTATGGATTTCATGGCAAGGACATGTACAAGGCATCGCTGGAGATGCCCTTCGCCTTCTACGGCCAGCCCGTGTACTTCGCTGCCATCGCCCGCCGATACATGCACGAGTTCGGCCTGACCACGGACCACCTGGGCAGTCTGGCGGTGGCCACCAGGGCCTGGGCGTCCCTCAACCCTACAGCGATGAAGCGAGAGCCCATCACGCTGGAGGACTATTATCGCTCGCCCCTCATCGCCGACCCGCTGCGGGTCCTGGACTGCTGTCTCATCACCGATGGCGCCGCCGCCTTCATAATGACATCGGCCGGGCGGGCCAGGGGCTGCAGGAGGAGGCCGGTGTACGTGGCCGGCGCCGCTTACAGCCAGGGCCGCTATTCCGGGCACTCCAGCCTGACGCAGCGAGAAGACCTGCTATTCACGCAGGCCCAGGTGAGCGGGCCCCGGGCGATGGCGATGGCCGGGGTTACGCCTCGGGATGTTGACTTCCTAGAGGTGTACGACTGCTTCACCATAACCGCCCTCATGCAGATAGAGGACCTCGGCTTCTGCGGCAAGGGAGAGGCGGGGCCACTGGTCGCTGAGGGGCGGACGGCGCCCGGCGGTCAGCTGCCCGTCAACACCCACGGCGGTCTGCTTTCGCACGCCTACGTGCTGGGCATCAACCATGTGGTCGAGGCCGTGTACCAGCTCAGAGGTGAGGCAGGGGCGAGGCAAGTGCCCGACGCACGAGTGGGAGTCGTGGCCGGCAGTGGCGCCTGGGACCACGCTACGGTAGTCCTGACGAGGTGAGGGGGGACATGAAGGAAAGCTACCCCTGGCTGCCGGACACCTCATGGCGGGAGCTGGCCCCCTTCTGGGAGGGCCTCCGTCGAGGCCAGCTCATGCTCCCTCGCTGTCCCCGATGCGGCCGCTTCCAGTGGTACCCGCAGGCTATGTGCCCGGGTTGTCGCCATATCGGCCTGGAGTGGGTGCAGGTGGCGCCGTACGGGCGGGTCTATACCTATACCGTCCTCCGGCGCTCCTTCGTGCCCGGCTTCGAAGGGAGACTACCGCTGATCATAGCCTTCGTAGAGATGGAGGAGGCGCCTGGGCCCAGACTCATCACCAATCTCATCGATGCCGACGAGGACGAGGTCGCCGTGGGTGCGCCCGTGGAGATCGTCTTCCGTGAAGTCGGCTCGGACGTGACTCTGCCCTTCGCCCGGCTGAGGCGGAAGGGAGGCAGCACATAACAGGGGGTGCCGTTATGGCTTCCAACCTGCTGAAAGGCGTCACGGTGCTGGCCCTCGAATCGGCGGCCGCCCTGCCCGCCGGCACTGCCCTGCTGGCGGAGTGGGGGGCCCGCGTCATCAAGATCGAAGACCCCCGGGGTGGAGATATGGTCAGAGGCTACCAGGCGGTGGACCTGGGGGGCGTGCCGTCACCCCTGAACCCGGTATTCGAGCCTGACAACAGGAACAAGCTCAGCCTGGGCCTCGACCTCAAGACGGAAGAGGGAGTTCAGGTGCTGCACCGGCTGGTCCGCCACTGTGACGTCTTCGCCTGCAATCTCCTGCCCAAGACCGTGACCAAGCTGCGCTGCGATTACGATACCCTGCGAGCGATAAATCCCAGGCTGATCTACGTCTACCTCAGCGGTTACGGGCCCAGAGGAGTGGAGGCAGGGCGACCAGCCTATGACTACGCCGCCTTCTGGGCCCGCTCGGGCATCATGTCGCTCCTGGGCGAGCCCGATGCCCCGCCAGTTTCCCAGAGGCCAGGCATGGGCGATCACACCACTTCTATCATGGTAGCGGCAGCCACCCTGGGGGCGCTGTATCATCGGGCGGTGCATGGGGTGGGCCAGAGGGTGGACGTGAGCCTCTTCCGGACGGCGCTCTGGGTCCTCACCATCGACCTGCATACGATGCTCTTCACCGGCCAGCCCGTGCGGCGCCTCAGCAGATACGAAGTGGGGAACCCTCTGTTCAACTACTACCGCACTAAAGACGGCCGCTGGATCCAGCTCATCATGCTCCAGGCGGACCGCCACTGGCCAGCCTTCTGCGAAGCGATAGAGAGGCCCGAGTGGCGAGACGACCCGCGGTTCAGCTCGCTGGAGGCGCGCAGGCGCAATGCCCGGGAGCTGGTGACGCTCCTGGACGAGGTGTTCAGCACCAAGACCTTCGACGAGTGGGCCCGAATACTGGACGCGGCGGGCATCTTCTGGGGCAAGGTCCAGGAGCCCTATGAGGTGCTGCAGGACCCGCAAGTCCGTGAGAACGGCTGGATCGGTGAGGTAGGGGAGGGAGACGACCGCATCCCCCTCCTCAAGAGCCCGGTGGACTTCAGTGAGACGCCAGGGGAGCTGGTGAGCCGGGCGCCGGAGGTGGGCCAGCACACGGAGGAGATCCTGCTGGAGCACGGCTACAGTTGGGACGAGATAGTGGCCCTGAAGGAGAAGGGAGTGATCTCCTGACCCACAAACCACACAGGAGGTACTGTTGTATGGTACATCGCTTGGCGAGATTGAGTCCCTTCGGTGTTCTGCTGGCCCTGGCCTTAGCCCTGGCCGCCTGCGCCGGAGGTGCATCGGAGGGGACACCAGGGGCCGGAGGGAGCGGGGAGGCCATCAAGGTGGGCTTCATGTACGACGGCACCGGACCGATTCGTCAGCTGGGCATCCCTTATAAGACGGGGTTCGAGGACTACGTCAAGCTGGTCAACCGCAGAGGCGGCATCGATGGCCACCCCATCGAGATCAGCCTGTGCGAGCACGGGTACGAGGTGCCGCGGGGAGTCCAGTGCTACGAGCGCCATAAGGCGGAAGGGGTGCCCATCACCTTTACCCTTTCCACCCCTCTATCGGCTGCCCTGGTGGACCGTTGCAACGCTGACAAGATAGTTTGCAGCACGCCCGGCTTCGGGCCCAGTGCGACCATGAACGGGGAGAAGTATCCCTACATCTTCCCGCAGGCAGCTGGCTGGTGGTCTCAGGTGGCAGGCGCTGTCCAGTTCGTCCTCGAGCAATGGCAGCGAGGAGACAATGAGGGCAGGCCGAAGGTGGCCTACCTCTACACCGACAACCCGGCCGGAAGGGAGCCCCTGGAGGCGCTTAAAGCCATCGTTCAGAGGGAAGGAATCACATATCAGCCGTTTGCTTTCCCCTTGGGTAGCGTGGACCTGACGGTCCAGGTGAGCGATATAGCCCAGCGCTTTCGCGCCGACTGGACTATAGTCCACGCCACGGGGGCCAGTGGCTCCGCCGCCATCAAGGCTTTCCGTCAGATGGGCTACCCGATGGACCGTGTGGTGTGGCTGTACCTGCTGGGAGAGGACGAGGTGACGGGCGCTGGGGGATGGCAGGTAGCTGAGGGCGTTTACCTGAGCTCTTGGAGCGCCACGGGTATCGACCAGCCCATCCTCGAGGAGATCAGAAGGATGTATCAAGAGCAGGGAGGTAGCCCGCCACGGGAGATGGAGACCAGCACTACCTGGTACCTGCGGGGAGTGGCGGTCGCTGCCATCTGGGCAGAGGGGCTCCGAAAGGCACTGGAGAACGATGGCTGGCCCCTCACCGGTGAGAAGGTGAAGCGTGGGATGGAGAGCGTACGCGGTGAGCTGGCGCGCGGCGTGGTGAGGCTCGAGATGAGCCCTCGTGACCACGAGGGAGGAGGCTTCGTCACCGTCTATCAGGCCAAGGATGGCAAGTGGGTGCAGGCCAAGGACTGGTTCAGAGCGTACAGGGACATCATACAGTCGCTGGCCTACAAGTAGCCAATGTCGTTCGCTCGTGCCGGCCTATATGAGGGCTGAAGAGCCAAGGAGGAGCCCACCCCCTCCCCTTCCTGCCGTGAGGCACCATACTCCGCTCCGCAGCCCTGCTAGAGGGAGCGGGCGGCACTCCGACTTCCTGGTGCCGCCCGCTCCCTCCCCAGGACGACGGACGTCCTCGTGCAGGCCCGGGGGTTGTTCCTGTCCGGGAACGGTACAATGAGCAGTTGAGAGTCCATGCCATGAGCGAGGCGAACAGGCGCAGACAACTCCTCGAACTGGCGGCAGACCTATTCCTGCAAAACGGCTATCATGGCACATCCATGCGAGACCTCGCTCGGGCAGCCGGCATCTCCCAGAGCACCATCTATCACTACTTCCACTCCAAGGCGGATCTGCTGGTAGACATTCATTCTTCCCTCATCGATGACCTGTTGCCACGTCTCGAAGCGATCCTGAGGGAAGACCACCCCCCTCAGGAGAAGCTCAGGCTTTTTGTCCACACGACCATCGACCTGATAGCGACCAGCCGGAAGCGCATGGCCGCCTTTCTCTGGGAAAGGCGGTTCCTACCCCCCGAGCAGGCCAGAGAGATACAGACCAAACGGGACAGGGTTGACCGCATCCTGGACGAGATCCTGCTGGAGGGCATCAGGGCAGGCGCCTTCCGGGACGTGAGGACCAAGAGCGCCCGAATGGCCATACTGGGGATGGTCCTGTGGACTGTCGAGTGGATGGATCCGGCGGGTCCAGTCTCCCCTCAACAGTTCGCTGACGACTTCACCGATATCGTCATGCGAGGCATCGGTTGCCCATCTGACAGTGGAGGTCAGGGATAAGACCCCCGGCTGCCTTCCGCCCTGGCCTGCTGTCCCCCTAGCCGCATTCGAAATTCGCCCGCCTTCTGGTTGCCATAAGCCAGCGCTTTCGCTAACGTATTTGAGCGCGTCCGCAGGAGAGCGGGGCGTCGCTCCAGTCTGGACTAGAGCCGTCATGCCGGTTATCGACAGCGTGGACCGGGGGACACATGGACTTACGTGTCCCCCGCGCCGGCGTTTCGCTAGGGATAGCCTCCATACCCAGTAGGGCGTCCCGGGAGGCCCGGATGCCTGGTGGTTGCACGTTCGCTGTCATCGCCGTTTTCGCCCTGGCGGCCCTGTCGCCGGCGGTGGCCCGCCTGGCCGGCGCCCGCGCCGGCTGGCTCCTGTCCCTGCTGCCAGCGGCCCTGACCGGCTATTTCGCCTGGCAGGTGCCCGGCGTGTCGGAAGGAGCCACCCTGCTGGAGCGACGACCGTGGGTGCCGGGACTGGGCGTGGAGCTGTCTTTCTATCTGGATGGCCTGGGGCTCCTCTTCGCCCTCCTGGTCTGCGGCATCGGCGCCATCGTCGTCCTCTACTCGGGCGACTACCTGGCCAGCCGCAAGGAGCTGGAGCGATTCTATCCGCTGCTCCTCTTCTTCATGGGCTCCATGCTGGGGCTGGTGCTGGCCGGGGACATCATCACCCTCTACGTCTTCTGGGAGCTGACCTCCCTCTCTTCCTTCCTCCTGATAGGCTTCGAGCACGAGCGCACGGATGCCCGCGCCGCCGCCCTGCAGGCGCTCCTGGTGACGGTCATGGGCGGGCTGGCCCTGCTGGCCGGCCTCATCCTCCTGGGCCTGGCCAGCGGCACCACCCAGGTGACGGAGCTGCTCGCCCAGGGGGAGTCCCTGCGGGAGCACCGCTTCTATCTGGCCGCCCTCTTGCTGCTTCTGGTGGGGGCTTTCACCAAATCGGCCCAGGTGCCTTTTCACTTCTGGCTCCCCAACGCCATGGAGGCGCCCACCCCCGTCAGCGCCTACCTCCACTCGGCGACGATGGTGAAGGCGGGCGTTTATCTGCTGGCCCGCTTCAGCCCCGTCCTGGGGGAGACCTCTGTCTGGCTCCACATCACCGTGGCCGTTGGGGCCCTGACCATGGTCTGCGGCGCCTTGCTGGCCCTCGTCTCGCGGGACCTGAAACGCGTCCTGGCTTACTCCACCATCAGTGCCCTGGGGATGCTGGTGCTGCTGGTGGGCGTGGGCACGCCGACGGCTGTCAAAGCGGCCATGGCCCAGCTACTGGCCCACGCCCTCTACAAGGGCGCTCTCTTTCTCGTGGCCGGCGCTGTGGATCACCAGACGGGCACCAGGGACTTGGATCGTTTGGGCGGGCTGGCCAGCGCTATGCCCGGGACAGCCCTGGCCGCTCTCCTGGCCGGACTCTCCATGGCGGGGCTGCCCCCGGCGCTGGGCTTCGTGGCCAAGGAGGTGGCATACGAAGCGGCCTCCGGCGCTGTCCTGGGGGCGCTGGTGGGCGCCGGCGCCCTGCTGACGGCCACGGCCGCCCTCGTCACCCTGCGGCCCTTCCTGGCCGGCGACGCGCCGGACCCCCGGACGTCCGAGGCACCACTCCTGCTGTGGGCTGGCCCTCTGGTCCTGGGGCTGGCCGGCCTAGTCTCCGGCATCGTACCCCGGCTGGTGGACGGCACGCTGACGGCGCCGGCAGCGATGAGCGTCCTCACCGATGGGGCCGGGACGAAGCTGGCCCTCTGGCACGGGCTGACCCCGGCGCTTGGCCTGAGCGTGGTCAGCCTCGTCGCTGGTATGGGCCTCTACGGCGCCCGACCCCTGCTGCGGGCGGCCTGGGAAGGACTGAGGGGCATCCCCGTGCCGACGCCGGGGCGCTGCTATGACTTCTCCCTCCAGGGACTCGACTGGCTGGCCAAGGGCCTGACGCGGGCCCTCCAGAGCGGCTACCTGCGGGCCTACACCACGGTGACGGTGCTGGGGCTTGTCGCCCTGGTGGGAGCGACGCTGGCCCTGCGCGGCTCCCCAGTGAGGCCAGTCCCCCTGGCCGACCTCCGAATCTACGAGCTTATGATCCCGGCGACGATGTTCCTGGCGGCGCTGGTGGCCGCCACCTCCACCTCGCGGCTGGCGGCCGTAGCAGCCATGGGGGCGGTGGGATACGGCGTGGCCCTCATCTACCTCCTTTTCGGGGCGCCGGACCTGGCCATGACTCAGGTACTGGTGGAGACGCTGGCGGTGGTCCTCTTCGTCCTGGTGTTCTACCACCTGCCGCGGTTCGCCCGCCTCTCCAGCACCACCGCCCGCCTGCGGGACGCCGTCATCGCCCTCGGTGTGGGTGGCCTGATGACCGTCCTCCTGCTGGCGGCCACGGCCCTTCAGTTCAGCCCCCCCATATCCGACTTCTACGCCGAGAACAGCCGTCCCCTGGCCCACGGGCGCAACGTGGTGAACGTCATCGTGGTGGACTTCCGGGGGCTGGACACCCTGGGAGAGATCACCGTGCTGGCCCTCGCCGGCATCGGCGTCTACGCCTTGCTGAGGCTGCGAGGGCCCAGGGAGTGACGGCGATGCGTGACCTGATACTGCGCACGGCCGCCCGTCTGGTGCTGCCCCCCATGGTGGCCTTCTCCCTGTTCCTGCTCTGGCGGGGCCACAACGAGCCGGGAGGCGGCTTCAGCGGCGGCCTGGTGGTGGCGGCCGGCCTGGCCCTCTACGCCATCGCTTTCGGCGTGAGCGAGGCGAGGCGCCTCCTGCCCGTCCCGCCCAGGGCGCTGGCCGGCCTGGGGCTGCTGGTATCGCTGGTGGCGGGGCTCGTGGCTCTGGTCAGGGGGGAGCCCTTCCTGACCGGCGTCTGGGCGAAGGTGCCCGCCCTGGGCCTGGAGCTGGGAACACCCTTCCTGTTCGACGTCGGCGTCTATCTGACGGTCATAGGGGCGACCCTGACCGTCCTCTGGACGCTGGGAGAGGAGTAGCGATATGGAGACGGTGATGGCCTTCCTGGTAGGTGGGCTCTTCGCTGTGGGGGTCTACCTGCTCCTGCGGCGGAGCATCGTCCGCATCCTCATCGGGATAGCTATCCTGAGCAACGCCACCAATCTGCTGGTCTTCACCGCCGCCGGCCTGGTGCGGGGAGGTGGGCCCCTCGTCCCTGAGGGGGCGACGACGGTGCCGCCTCCCTACGCCGATCCCCTCCCCCAGGCCCTCATCCTCACTGCCATCGTCATCGGCTTCGGCGTTCTGGCCTTCGCTGTAGTGCTGGCCTATCGTGTCTACCAGACCCTGGGCACCGACAACCTGGACGACCTCAGGAGCACTGAGGAGTGAGCGTTCTCCCCGCCCTCCCCCTGCTGCTGCCACTGGCCAGCGCCGCCCTCTCCTTTGTCCTGTGGCGACGCTGGCTGCAACGGGCGCTGGCGGTGCTGGCCATGGCCACCCTGCTGGCCGTCTCCTCGCTGCTGCTGGTGCGGGTATGGCAGGAGGGGGTGCAGGTCTATCGCCTGGGGGACTGGCCGGCGCCCTTCGGCATCGTCCTGGCGGTGGACACCTTCAGCGCCGTCATGCTGGTGGTGGCCGCCATCATCGGCCTGGCGGTGGCCGTCTACTCCCTAGGGAGCATGGACGACCGAAGGGAGGCCTTCGGCTACTATCCCTTCCTCCACCTGCTGCTGATGGGCGTCTGCGGCGCCTTCCTCACCGGCGACGTCTTCAATCTCTTCGTCTGGTTCGAGGTGATGCTGATGGCCTCCTTCGTCCTCATGGCCCTGGGGGGCGAGCGGGCGCAGATGGAGGGGGCCATCAAGTACTTCGTCCTGAACCTTCTCTCCTCCCTGCTCCTGCTGGCGGCCATAGGCATTCTCTACGGTCTGGCCGGCACTCTGAACATGGCCGATCTGGCCCTGAAGCTGCAGGAGGCCAGGCGGCCCGGCCTGGTGACGACGGTGGCCATGCTCTTTCTGGTAGCGCTGGGCATCAAGGCGGCCCTCTTCCCCCTCTTCTTCTGGCTCCCGGCCTCCTACCATACGCCGCCGCCCGCCGTCTCCGCCGTCTTCGCCGGGCTCCTCACCAAGGTGGGCGTCTACGCCCTGGTGCGCGTCTTCACCCTCCTCTTCGTGCAGGACGTGGCCTTCACCCACAACCTGATCCTGGCCCTCTCCGGGGCGACGATGGTGGTGGGCGTGCTGGGGGCGGTGGCCCAGGAGGAGTTCCGCCGCATACTCTCGTTCCAGGTGGTGGCACAGATCGGTTACGTGGGGATGGGGCTCGGCATCTTCACTCCCCTCTCCCTGGCAGGGGCGGTCTTCTACGCCCTCCACGATATGGTGGACAACGCCGGCCTGTTCATGGTAAGCGGCATCGCCCAGCGCCTCTTGGGCTCCCACGGGCCAACGGCGGGGGGAGGGCTGTACCGCTCCCGTCCCGGGTTGGGGCTGCTCTTCTTGCTCCCCGCCCTCTCTCTGGCCGGCCTGCCGCCACTCTCCGGCTTCTTCGGCAAGCTGGCACTGGTGCGCGGAGGGCTGGAGGCGGAGCAGTACGCCATGGCGGGGCTCGCCCTGGCGGTCAGCCTGTTGGGCCTTCTCTCCCTGATGAAGGTCTGGCTCAGGGCCTTCTGGCAAGAGGATGGGGAAAGAGGAGTGACAGAGCACCGCCTGGACACCCCCGGCCCGGCGATGGTGCTGCCGGCGGCGGCCCTGGCCGCCCTGACGCTGGCCATGGGGCTGGGGGCGGGGCCGCTCTTCGCCCTGGCCACGCGGGCCGCCGAGCAGCTTATGGACCCCAGCCAGTACATAGAGGCAGTGCTAGGGAGGTGATGCGCCTTGTCCTACGTGAGGCTGGCAGCCCGGTTCCTGCGCATAGTCCGCTTCGCCCTTTTCTTTCTCTGGGAGGTGTTGCTGGCCAGCCTGCGGGTGGCCTACGACGTGCTGACGCCCCGCTTCCGCCTGCGACCGGGAATCATCGCCGTCCCTCTGGACGCCCGCAGCGACCTGGAGATAACCCTCCTGGCCAACCTGATCACCCTGACGCCCGGCACCCTGAGCCTGGACGTCTCCGCCGACAGGCGGATGCTTTACGTCCACGCCATGTACCTGGACGAGGCGGGCCGGACGCGGGAGCACATAAAGAGCGAGATGGAGCGACGCCTCCTGGAGGTGACCCGCTGATGCCGCTGGACATCTTCTCTCCCACCCACTGGGGCCTGCTGATGCTCGCCATGGGCATCGTCCTGGCCCTCCTGCGCCTCCTGCGCGGCCCCACCCTTCCCGACCGGGTGGTGGCGCTGGACCTGATAGGGCTCCAGGTGATGGGGGCCAGCCTGGTCTACGCGGTGGACCAGGAGCAGGCCTTCTTCATGGACGTGGCGATAGTGGTGGCCGTCGTCTCCTTCATGGGGACGGTGGCCTTTGCCCGCTACCTGGAGAGGCGGGCCCGGCCATGAGCGGTGGGGTCACGGCCGCCCTTCTCGTGCTGGGCAGCGGCTTTATGCTGGTGGCCGGCCTGGCCATGCTCCGCATGCCGGACCTCTTCACCCGCATGTCGGCCAACACCAAGGCGGCCACCCTGGGCGGAGGCCTTTTGCTCATCGCCGTGACTGTCCATTTCGCCGAGGTGAGCGTGGGGTTGAGGGCACTGGTGACGGTGCTCTTCATCTTTCTGACCTCCCCGGTGGCCGCCCATATGATAGGCCGCGCCGCCTACTTCGTGGGGGTGCCCCTGTGGAAGGGGACGCTGGTGGACGAGCTCCGAGGCCGTTACGACCCCCACACTCACGTCCTGCGCAGCAGTCTCGAGGTGCCCGGGGAGGCGGGAGGCCAGGGCGATGGCCAGGAGAGCAATCCACAGCGGGGCCAGGGCTCGTAAGTATAGGTAGGTAGGAAGATACCCCGAGATACCCCCACAGGAGGTGCGGACGATGCCCCTCAGACGCCCCGCTCTTCTGGCCCTTTCTGGCCTCCTCGCCCTGGCAGCTCTGGCCAGCGCCTGCGGTGGCGGCGGCGAGGAGACGACTGCCCCCTCGCCCTCGCCGCGCGCCGGCACCACGCCCACCGCTGCCCCCAGCGTGGAGATAGTGACGCCACAGGATGGCGCCACGCTCTCAGCGGGGAACCTACCGGTGCAGGTGAGGGTCAGCAACTTCCAGGTGGTGGACAAGCTCGGCATGGCCAACGCTCCCAACGAGGGCCACGTCCACTTCTTCCTCCTCCGCCCGGACGAGCAGGTGCCCACCACAGCCGGCCGCCCGGCGGTGACTGGACAGGGCACCTACCATGCCACCGCCACCACTTCCTACACCTGGCCCAACGTCCAGCCCGGCCAGTACAAGGTGGCGGTGGAGCTGGTCAACAATGACCACACGCCCCTCTCGCCGCCGGTGGTGAAGGAGATCCGGGTGACGGTGCGGTAGGCCGCCGGAGAGGGGAAGCGAGGGGCCGGCCGCGGCTGGCCCCTCGCCTTTTTCTCGCCGGGGGGCGCTGGTAGCGGTATCCTTGAGGGCAGGATGGCTGTCCCCTACATATGCGTAACCTGTGGGGTGCAGCAGGCGCCCACGGAAGGGCCGCCGGCTGTCTGCCCCATATGTCAGGACGAGCGCCAGTACGTACCCCCGCAGGGCCAGCGCTGGACCACCCTGGCCGAGATGGAGGCCCGGGGCTACCGCAACCGCATCGAGGAGGTAGAGACGGGGCTGTGGGGAGTGGGAACGGAGCCGGGCTTCGCCATCGGACAGAGGGCGCTCCTGTTGCAGACGCCGGAGGGCAACGTCCTCTGGGACTGCATCAGCTATCTGGACGGGGAGACGGTGGCCAGACTACGGGAGCTGGGAAGGGTCAGCGCCATCTGCCCCTCCCACCCCCACTTCTATGGCTCCATGGTGGAGTGGGCCAGGGCCTTCGGTGCCCGCATCTACGTGCCGGAGGACGACCTGCCGTGGGTGCAGTGGCGGGAGGAGAGCGTCATCGTCCCCTGGCGGGGCAGGCTGGCCCTGGCCCCTGGGGTGACGCTGGTCCAGTGCGGCGGCCACTTCCCGGGCAGCGCCGTCCTCCACTGGCGAGACGGCGCCCAGGGCCGCGGCGTCCTCCTCAGCGGCGACACCATAATGGTGGCCCCCGACCGCCGCCACGTCACTTTCATGTGGAGCTACCCCAACTGGGTGCCCCTCTCGGCGGCGGAGGTGCGGGGGGTGCTGCGTACCCTGGATGGCCTCCCTTTCGACCGCATATACGGCGCCTGGTGGGAGCGGGTTGTCCTCAGTGACGCCCGGACGGTGCTGGAGCGATCGGCGGCCCGGCACGTGGCCCGTCTGCTGGCGCTGCCGCGGGAGCCTGGCCCTGCTAGCCGGGGATGAGATCCCTCAGAGATTCCCGGACAGGGCGGGCCCGGTCCTCGAACTCGGCGTCGCTGAGGACGGGAGTCGCTCCCTCCAGGGAGAGCGCCTCCGCCGGCAGGTCCACCCAGGAGAAGCAGCCGGCGTACTCGGGCAGGACGGGCAGAGAGACGGGACGCGGCAGCCGGTAGAGGCGTACCAGCATCAGGGTGAGGGGTTGCTTGGGCCGCCAGTGCAGGCGACGGAGGGCGTAGTCCTCCGTCCAGATGAAATGGGGCGAGAGGACGGCCACCTGCTCCTCCTCCCGCAGCTCGTACAGCTCGGCCGCCTCCGCCCAGTAGGATACGGTCAGAGTGTCCGGGGGCGGGACGTCCCGCAGGGTCTCCTCAAGGTCGGCATGGAACTGGGGCTTGATGAGCTCGCGCCGCTGGTGCTCGTAGGTGGGGTAGAGGAAGAAGCTACGGTACTCGGTATCGAACCGCTTCTCGTGGATGCCCCCCTTACGCAGGAGGATCACCTGACGGCCCCGGGCCAGCGCCTGGACCGTCACCGCCCATTCCTTCAGCGCCTTCACCGTCTCCATAGGCATCGTCCTCCTGGGACCTAGTATAGCGAAGGAGCCGCTTAGCGTCCCTGGGGCAGGGGGGCCCTCCCCTGCCCCTGCCGAGGACCTATTCAGGACGGTAGCCGCTGGAGGACTTCTCCGCCGGCATGATGCGCTTCCACTCCTGGCTCACGCCGAACTCCGGCGTGCCGACGTAGGCGGCGCCCTTGGTCACCTCCGCCCAGTGAGCGTGGTTGAGCTGGTGGAGGCTGAAGGCGGCCTTCAGAGCGTTGTAGAAGCCCTGGATGTCCTGCGTCTGGTTGATGGCCTCCTTGATGAGGAGCGTGGTTATGGTGGGGAGGCGAGCGATGCGCCGGGCCAGGTTGAGGGTCTCCTCCTCCAGCCGCTCGGGCGGGAAGACCTTGTTGACCATGCCCAGGCGGTAGGCCTCCTCGGCGTCGATGGAGTCGCCGGTCAGGAGGAGCTCCTTGGCCTTCCTGGGGCCCAGCTCCCAGGGGTGTGCCAGGTATTCCACACCGCACATGCCCAGCCGGGTGCCCACCACATCGGCGAAGATGGTGCCCTCGGCGGCGACGATGAGGTCGCAGCACCAGGCGAGCATCAGGCCCGCCGCCAGACAGTAGCCCTGCACCTGGGCGATGGTGATCTTGCGCAGGTCACGCCAGCGGCGCGTGCAGTCGAAGTAGTACTCCCACTCGAAGATCCAGCGTCCCTCAGCGCCGATCTGGCTGGGGCGGTAGCGCTCCCGGTCCTCCTTGCCCACCGCCGTTCCCAGGTCGTGGCCGGAGGAGAAGGCGGGGCCCAGGCCGCCCAGAATGACCACTCGCACCGCGTCGTCGGCCTCCGCCCGCAGGAAGGCGTCGTTCAACTCCCGCAGCAGGCCGATGTTCTGGGCGTTGCGGGCCTCCGGGCGGTTCAGGTAGATGCGGGCGATGACGCCGTCGTCCAGCGTCTCGTATCGCAGGAACTGGTAGTCGCTCATCTCTCCTCCTCTGAGTGGTCTTTCGCGGCCATTATACTGCGGCCCCCCGGGCGAGGCATTGGGGCCGCCGTGCCCCCGGGCGGCGGCACGGCTATCATAGACGGCGATGGCCCTCCTCTGGCGTCTCCTGGACGGCGCGACGGCGGTGGCAGCCCTGGTCTGGGCGGTCCTGGCCTGGGGCCGCGGCGGCTTCTGGCGGACCCGGGAGCGGCTCCCCGGACCCGCTCCGCTGGGGGACTGGCCGCCGGTGGCCATCATCGTCCCCGCCAGGAACGAGGCGGCCCTTCTCCCCATCACCCTTCCCTCTCTTCTCTCCCAGGACTATCCCGGCCCCTTCCGGGTCTTCCTGGTGGACGACAACAGCAGCGACGACACGGCGGAGGTGGCCAGAGAGGCGGCTCGACGCGCCGGGCTGGCGGAGCGGCTGACCGTCGTCCCGGGCAGACCACCGCCGCCCGGCTGGCGGGGGAAGGTCTGGGCCATGGCCCAAGGGGTGGCCGCCGCCCGGGAGAGCGGGGCGCCCGCCCATCTTCTGTTCACCGATGCCGACATCCGCCACCCACCAGACTCCCTGCGGCGTCTCGTCTCCCTGGCGGAAGCCCGAGATCTGGATACGGCCTCCGCCATGGTGATGCTACGGGCGGAGAGTACGTGGGAGCGGCTGCTGGTGCCCCCCTTCGTCTACTTCTTCGCCAAGCTCTACCCCTTCGCCTGGGTCAACGACCCTAGCCGGCGGACGGCGGCGGCGGCCGGCGGCTGTCTCCTGGTCAGACGAGAGGCGCTGGAGCAGGCGGGAGGCCTGGACGTTATCGCCGGCGCCGTCATAGACGACTGCGCCCTGGCCAGGGCGGTGAAGGAGAGAGGTCCACCAGGAGGCGGCCGCCTCTGGCTGGGCCTGGCCGACGATATCCACAGCCTCCGCCTCTACCACGGCCTGTCCGGCGTGTGGGAGATGGTAGCACGCAGCGCCTATGCCCAGTTGGACTACTCGCCGGCTCGGCTGGCCCTCACCGTGGCCGGCATGTTACTGACCTACCTGGCGCCGCCCCTGGCCGTCCTGCTGGGCCTGACGAAGAGGAGACGCTGGCCCCTGCTGGGCGGTCTGCTGGGCTGGAGCATCATGTCCTTCACCTACCTGCCCATGCTGCGCTGGTACCGTCTCCCCGCCTGGTGGGCGCCGACACTGCCCCTGGCGGCCCTCCTCTACACCCTCATGACCATGGACTCGGCCCGGCGGCACTGGCAGGGCCGCGGCACCAACTGGCGGGGACGCCCCGTCTGAGGAGCGGTTCCATGCACCGCCGTCAGGGGTTATAGTGTTCCTAAGGGCCCTCTCAGTCCGCGACGAGAGGAGGAATCGAGGATGAGAGGAAGCGAGCAACTGGCGCTGCTGCGCCTGCTGGGCCGGCGGGTCCTGTTCACCCTGGTGGGCGGCCTGGTCCTGGCCGTCGGTATAGTCTTCGTGGCCCTGCCCTTCATCCCCGGTGGCACGCTCCTCACCATCGTGGGGCTGGTGATCCTGGCCCGCGAGTGGCCCTGGGCGCAACGACTGCTGGACAGGGCGCGGGCCCGTCTCTCCCGCCTGATGGGTCGGGGCCCCTCCACCCCATAGCCTCATGGGTGCTGAATAGGGAATGGACTTCCCCCTCTGGCTCTGGTTCGCCTTCACGGCCTTCGTCATTGCCCTGCTGGCCATAGACCTGGGCATCTTCCACCGGGAGGCCCACGTCGTCGGGTTCAAGGAAGCGGCGGTCTGGAGCGTCATCTGGATCGCCCTGGCGCTCCTGTTCAACCTCTACATCTTCCTGGCCTACGGCAAGCAGGCCGGGCTGGAGTTTCTCACCGGCTACCTGGTGGAGAAGTCACTGAGCCTGGACAACGTCTTCGTCTGGATGGTGATCTTCTCTTACTTCGCCGTGCCCGCCCAGTACCGGCACCGTGTGCTCTTCTACGGGATCCTGGGGGCGATCGTCTTCCGCGGCCTGTTCATCGCCACGGGGGTGACGTTGCTGAACCTCTTCCACTGGGTGGTCTACGTCTTCGGCGCCCTGCTCATCTTCACGGGGATCAGGCTGGCCGTTCGCCAGGAGGAAGAGGTCCACCCGGAGCGCAATCCGCTGGTGCGTCTGACCCGGCGCATATTCCCCATGACCTCTGGCTACCACGGACAGAAGTTCTTCGTGAGGGACGGCAAGCGGCTGATGGCCACGCCGCTTTTGCTGGTGCTGGTGGTGGTGGAGAGCACAGACGTTCTCTTCGCCGTGGACTCCATACCGGCCATCCTGGCCATCACCCGCGACCCATTCATCGTCTGGACGTCCAACGTCTTCGCCATCCTGGGTCTGCGAGCGCTCTTCTTCCTCCTGGCCGGCGTGCTGGGCATCTTCGTCCATCTCCATTACGGACTGGCCGCCATCCTGGTGTTCGTGGGGATCAAGATGATGATCTCCGAGTTCTACAAGATACCGATAGGCATCTCCCTGGGCGTGGTGGCCGGCATCCTGCTGGTGACCATTCTGGTCTCCCTGCTGGTGCCGGGCGGGGTGCGGCGTCCCCTCCAGCCGGCGGACGTGGGTACAAACCCTGGCCACACACGGCCGGAGGAGGAAGACCCGGCGCCCGGCGTCTGACGCCCGGGATGGAAGGCCCATGGGCCAGGACGAGCGGCCCCTGCTGCTGCGGGTGGACCCTCACAGGCCTGACCCGGCCATCCTGCGGCAGGCGGGCCGTGCCCTCCGAGAGGGCAGGCTGGTGGCCTTCCCCACGGAGACGGTATACGGCCTGGGCGCCAACGCCCTGGACGCCGATGCTGTGGCCCGCATCTTTGCGGTGAAGGGGCGGCCGGCGGACAACCCGTTGATAGTCCACATACGGCGGCCGGAGGAGCTGGAGCACGTGGCCAAAGGGGTGCCAGAGCGGGCGCGGCGGCTCATGGAACGCTTCTGGCCCGGTCCCCTCACGTTGGTGCTCCCCCGGGCCCCGGATGTTCCCCTGGTGACCACGGGCGGCCTGGACACGGTGGCCGTGCGCGTCCCTGCCCATCCGGTGGCCCTGGCGCTCCTGGAGGAGGCTGGCGTCCCCGTGGCAGCGCCCTCGGCCAATCGGTCGGGGCGGCCCAGCCCCACGCGGGCCGAGCACGTGCTGGACGACCTGGGCGGTCAGGTGGACGTGGTGGTGGACGGCGGCCCCTGCCCGGTGGGAGTGGAGTCCACGGTGCTGGACCTGAGCGGCCACATCCCCGTCATCCTGCGGCCGGGTGGCGTCTCCAGGGAGGCCCTGGAGGAGGCGCTGGGCGGGCCGGTGGCCGTCGGCGCGCCCAGGGAGCTGGCACGCCGCTCGCCGGGCACCCGCTACCGACACTACGCCCCGCGGGCACGGCTCGTCATCGTGGCGGCGGAGGAGATGGAGGAAACAGTGCGCCGCTGGCTCTGGCGCGGGGCCAGGGTAGGGGCGCTGTCCCGTCGCCCCCTCGACCTGAGCGACCCCGCTCTGCTGGTGTGGCCCGTCCCGGGCGACCTGGCCCGCTATGCCCACGAGCTGTTCGACGCCCTGCGCTGGCTGGACAGCCAGGGCTGTCAGGTCATCCTGGCCGAGGCGGTGCCAGAGGAGGGGCTGGGGCTGGCCATCATGGACCGACTGCGCAGGGCGGCGGCCGCCGAGCCCTCCCCCGCGCCCGATGCCGGCCCCTGATCCCCCACGCCCCGTCATGGGCCTGCCGCAGCCCGGCCAGCGGACGGGGGCAGGCTCCCGGCGGCTAGCGTTCCGGGGATGCGGTGCCCTGTAGCGCCTCCAGGCGCTGTCTTATGGCCTCCCGGATCTGGGTCACGCGGCGCAGGTCGGGGTAGATGCGGCCTTCCTCCTTGCGGTCGAAGACCTTCTCACCGCCGACGTATACCTCTAAGCGGCCATCGGAGACGGGTATGAGGGTGACCGGGGCGTCGGCCCCGAACTCGTGCCAGATCTCGGTCGCCATCCAGGCGGCCAGTGGCCAGTGCCCTCAGACGATGCAGTACTTGATCTCGACGGGGAGCTTCCCCTCGTAGCGGTCGGCGAGGCCGGTAGCCATAGCATCACCTCCTGACGCAGGTTCAGAGGACCGCGGGCTGAAGACGAGGAGAGGCGTCTAGTCCAGCCCCAGGTCCATACGGGCCTCCTCGCTCATCCGCTCGGGCGTCCAGGGCGGGTCGAAGGTGAACTCCACGTCCACCGCCTTCACTCCCGGCAGGTTGCCCACTATCTCGTCCACCTGCTCTATGATCATGGGGCCGATGGGGCAGCCGGGGTAGGTAAGGGTCATGAGGACGTAGACGGTGCCATCGTCCCGGCACTGGATATCGTAGACCAGCCCCAGGTCTACGATGTTGTAATGCAGCTCAGGGTCGTAGACCTCTTTGAGGGCCTCTTTCACCAGTTCAGGCGTTACCATGGCCAGCCTCCCAGTCACCATTTTATGCCCTCGGCGTGCGGTATGTCAGGCGGGGCGCCCTTGTGGCCGCCTCGCCCTTGAGGGGGGAATGGCTTACCTTGGAGGGGATGGCTCCCTGACCCGAGCAGGCCGATGCGGGAGACGCTCCTTTTCTGGCTGGCCGTCCAGGGGGCTGCCCTGGTCGCCTTTCCGCTGCTCCATCCCCTGTTCAGGGGCCTGCCTGACCGCGGCTACGCCTTCGTCAAGCCGGCCGGCCTCCTCCTGCTGTCCTATGCGGTATGGTTGCTACCCTCTCTCAGTCTGGCGACCTACTCTCGGGGGCTGATAGTGGCGGTGTTGCTGGCCCTGGGCATCGGCGCGCTGGCGGCGACGGGGGCGCAACGTCAGGCGCTGGCCGAATTTCTGCGCCGGCACTGGCGCTACGTCCTGCTGGTGGAGGGGCTTTTCCTCACGGTCCTGGCCACAGCGGTCTTCCTCCGCTCCTTCGTGCCGGAGATCGTGTGGGGGGAGAAGCCCTTCGAGCTGGCCTTCCTGAACGCTGTGCGTCGCAGTCAGTCCTTCCCGCCGGTCGACCCCTGGCTGGCAGGCTACAGCATCAACTATTACTACTTTGGCTACGTGCAGGCGGCCGTCCTGAGCGACCTGACGGCCCTCCCTACCTCCGTGACCTTCTATCTGACGCTCTGCCTGACGGCGGCCCTGGCGGCGGTGGCGGCCTTCGGGGCCGCCTACAATCTGGCGGCGCTCCGGCGCCCGGGGTCTACGCTGGGCCTGGACCGGGGGGCCGCCCTGGCGGGGCTGCTGGCGGTGGTCCTCCTGTTGCTGGTGAGCAATCTGGAGGGCGTCTTCGAGCTGATGGCCCGGCACGGGGTAGGCCCTCCCGGGCTCTACGGTCTCCTCGGTATATGGGGCCTGGAGGGGCCGTACGACTGCGCCGCCCGGCCGGACTGGTGCCGCGCCTGGTATCCCACCGGTTTCTGGTGGTGGTGGAAAGCGACCCGCATGGGCTCCCCCTTCGACGTGCAGGAGTTCCCGTTCTTCAGCTTCCAGTTCGGCGACCTGCACCCTCACGTACTGGCCCTCCCCCACACCCTGACGGCGATAGCGGTGGCCCTCGCCGCCTTCCTGCGGACACGGGAGGGGAGCGCCTTCCACTGGTGGCAGAGGGAGCCCGCCGTCCTCCTGGCGATGGTCGTCCTGCTGGGAGGCCTAGGCATCACCGACCTGTGGTCGCTCCCTACCTTCCTGGGGCTGCTCATGGGGACAGTAGCCCTGGCGGCCTGGAGCCGGGGTGAGGGGCTGCTGGCGGCGTCATTGGAGGGGCTGACGCTGGGGCTGCTCGCAGGCGGTGGCGTGCTGCTCCTCTACGCCCCCTTCTTCTTTCACTTCGACAGCCCCGCCACCGGGGCTGCCGCCAACGAGGCCTGGCGCTCGCTGGCGGAGGGCCACCCGCCGCTGGCCTCGGCGGTGACGCGGCCCCTCCACTTCCTCCTCTTCTGGTCACCCGTGCTGTGGCTCCCCTGTTGCTTCCTGTTGGCGCTGCAGGGGGAACGTCGCTCGGGGCCGGGCGCATGGGCCGCCGGGGCGGCTGCCTGGGGGCTGCCCCTCCTCATCTGGGCCGCCCTCGTCCTCTGGGGCTCCGGCCTGGGTCGCTGGGGGCCGGAGCCCGCCGGCCTTCTGGGAGAGGCGCGGGCCCGCTGGCAGTCCCTGAACTGGGTTACCCTGGCCCTCCTGGCAGTCTTCCTCACCATGGCGGGCGCCTCTCTGGTGGGCAGACGGGAAGCGGGACAGCGATGGGCGCCTTCTCAGTTCACCATCGCCCTGACGGGGCTGGCTCTCCTCCTGTTAATGGGGGCGGAGCTCTTCTTCGTCAAGGACGAGCTGGGCTGGCGTGTGAACACGGTCTTCCGCCTCTGGTACCACGCCTGGACACTGTTGGCCGTCGCCGGCGCCTATGCCCTCCATGCGCTCCTCTCCGCCCGCCCGGCCGGCCGGCGCTGGCCCTGGCAGCTCTCCCGCGGCATCTGGGCGGGCGCCACTGCTTGCCTGCTGGCAGCAGCCACGGTGTACAGCCTCCTCGTCGTGCTGGAGCGAACGGAGGGCTTCCTGCGGCCGGTGCGGGGACTGGACGGTCTGGCCTACACGGCGGCCCAGTCGCCCGGGGAGTACCAGCTGGTGCGCTGGCTGGAGCGGAACGTGCGGGGGACGCCGGTGATCCTGGAGGCCCACGGCCCCGATTTCACCGACGCCGCCCGCATCTCCTCTCGCACGGGGCTGCCGACGGTGCTGGGCTGGACGGGCCACGAGCTCCAGTGGCGGGGCAGCCACGTCCCCTTCACGACCCGCGAGGACGACATCGAGCGGGCGTATACGACGCTGGACACGGCCCAGGCGATGGCCCTCCTCCGCAAGTACGACGTCCGCTACGTGGTGGTAGGGCCCCTGGAGTGGCAGACCTACGTGAACGGGGCCCCGGTGGCCCGCAGGGAGGAGCGAGCGGCCGCCCTGGCCAAGTTCCGTCAGTTCCTGGACGTGGCCTTCGAGGCGCCAGGCGTCGTCCTCTACCGAGTGCCAGAGGCGGGAGCTGTGCTGGAGCCCCGGTAGGCTCAGGCCCCCCGGCGCAGGTGCCGGGCGAGGAAGTCCAGGCACTTGCGCCAGGCGTCGGCCGCCGCCTCCGGTCGGTAGGTGGGGCGGAAGCGGTTCAAGAAGGCGTGGCCGGCCCCCGGGTAGGAGTGGAACTGGTGAGGCTTGCCGTGCCTGGTCATCTCCTGATCCAGGCGGGCCACGTCCTGGGGGCTGGGGTTGGTGTCCTCGGCCCCGAAGAGGCCCAGGACGGGGCAGCGCAACTGTGGCACCAGATCGATGGGCGCTGGCCCCTCTCCCCAGGCCACCATGATGTTGCCGCCGTAGAAATCGACGCAGGCCTTGAAGGCGGGGTTGAGGGCGGCCATCATGAGGGCTACCCGCCCGCCCATGCAGAAACCGACGATGCCCACCCGCTCGCCGTCCACCTCGGGCAGGGAGCGCAGCCGCTCTACCGCCGCGTCCACGTCCCTGGCGATCTCGGCGTCCCTGAGGCGGCCCATACGAGTCAAGGGGTCATCCTGGCGCTGTTCCTCGGTCTCCCGGTGGTAGAGCTCAGGGGCGATGGCCACGTAGCCCTCCCCGGCCAGACGCTGGCAGATCTCCTGTATGAACTCGTCCACGCCCGGCGCGTGCTGGACCACCAGCACGCCGGGGAAGGGGCCGGCCCCTTCGGGGGCGGCCAGGAAGCAGCCCATGGGGCTGCCGTCCACGGTCACCTGCTCCCAGCGCTGCGGCATCTTCCCACCTCTGGCCAGACAGCTACCGCCCATTATGGCCTGGGTTGGCGCCCGCCCTCAAGGGACGCCAGCCTCACCGCTGATTGACTTGCCTCCACAGGTAGTGTTAAGCTCACTTTTACGTGAGAATTAAATTCCTACGCGTCGCGGAGGGACAGCCGTGCGAAAGGTCCATGAGGGCATCTATCAGTTGGTGACGCCGTTCCCAGAGTACCAGCGGCGGGAGGCCTACCGGCTGCGGGAGGAGCTTCCCCACAACCCTCACCAGGTGAAGGGGCTTCCCTACGTCCTCCCCTACTTCATCGTGAGCAATGGCGAGAACCTGCTGGTGGACTGCGGCTGGAACACCGACGACGCCTACCAGGCCCTGAAGGAGCAGCTCAACGAGCTGGGCAGCGACGTTAGCGAGGTGCGCAACCTGGCCATCACTCACTCCCACCCCGATCACTGCGGGCTGGTGGGCCGCATCAAGAAGGAGTCCGGCTGCGCCGTCTGGATGCACGAGAACGAGGTAAGCTTCATGCGCAGCCGCTACGTGGAGCCGGAGGAGCTGATCCAGCGCATGAAGGACTGGGCGCGCCGGCACGGCGTCCCCAGCGAGGAGACCGACGACATAGCCCGCAGCTCCATGCCCATGCGCTTCTTCGTCGCCCCCATAGACAAGGCCGATGTGGCCGTGAAGGGGGGCGAGCACCTGAAGGTCGGCCAGTTCGTCTTCGAGGTCATATGGACGCCCGGCCACTCGCCCGGCCACATCTGCCTGTACGAGCCCAACCACCGGCTCCTCCTGACGGGCGACCACATCCTGCCCCTCATCACACCCAACATCAGCCTCCACCCCGAGCAGAGAGAGAACCCGCTCCAGGACTATCTGGACAGCCTGCAGAAGGTGGCTAACCTGAAGGTGGACCGCATCCTGCCCGCCCACGAGTGGGACGTGGACTGGTTCCAGAAGCGTCTCCATGAACTGATGCACCACCACGAGGAGCGGCTGGAGGAGATGGTCCAGGCCATAGGCTACGAGGAGATGGTGACCGCCGCCACCGTGGCCCAGCGCATCCGCTGGAACATCGGCTCCTACGAGGAGCTCTCCGGCTGGATGCGGCGGGCAGCCATCGGCGAGACGCTGGCCCACCTCCGCTTCCTGGCCCGCCAGGGCCGGCTGAAGGAGGTGGAGATGGATGGTGTCGTCTACTTCGCCCGGGCCTGACCGGCAGCCCGTTCCCCAGCGGGCGGCGCCGGCCAGGCCCCGGCCTCATCCTCCTAGCGACCCTTGTACTGAGGGGGGCGCTTCTCCATGAAGGCGCGGGCGCCCTCGCGGGCGTCCTCGGAGGCGGCTATCTCCCGGGATATCTGGGACTCTATCTTGTAGGCCTCCTCCAGGGGGAGCCCGGTGGTCCGTATCACCGCTTCCTTGATCTTGCGCACCGCCAGCGGCCCGTTCTCGGCGATCCTGCGGGCGAAGCGCTCAGCCGTGGGCATCAGTTCCTCCAGAGGCACCACGTAGTTGACTAGGCCGATGCGGTAGGCCTCCTGGGCGCTGATGGGGTCTCCCACTAGCAGGATCTCCATGGCCTTGCAGTAGGGGATCTGCCGGGGGAGGCGCACCAGGGAGCCGCCGGCCGGCACCAGCCCCCGCTTCACTTCCATCAGCCCGAAGGTGGCGTGCTCAGCGGCGATGCGGATATCGCAGGCCTGGATGATCTCGGTGCCGCCGGCCAGGCAGAAGCCGTTGACGGCGGCGATGATGGGCTTGTAGATGGGGCGACGCCGCAACAGGAATATGTTGAACAGGTCGGGGTTGCTGACCACCTTGTGGTCCCATTCGTCTTCGGGCTGGCGGGCGCCGGTGAAGAGGGGGATGAGGCGGCCCAGGTCGGCCCCGGCGCTGAAGGCCTTGTCGCCGGCGCCGGTGATGATGGCCACCCGCAGGGAATCATCGGCCTCGAAGTCCAGCCACGCCTCGGCCAACCGCACCAGCATCTCCGGGTCGATGGCGTTGCGGACCTCGGGGCGGTTCAGGGTGATGTAGGCTATGCCGTCCCGTTTCTCGTAGAGCAGCGCTGGCATGGTTACCTCCTTGCTACTGGAATCGGGGCAGGACTTTGGTGGCGAAGAGTTCCAGGGAGCGCATCAGCTTGGCGTGGGGTATGACGCCGTTGTAGACCCAGGCGAAGAGCCAGCTCACCGGCGTCTGCTTGAGGAGCCGCTCCAGTTGGAAGCAGACGCTCTCCGGGCTCCCCACCAGGATGAGGGAGCGGTCCATCATCTCCTGAGGGGCCAGGCTGGAGACGCGACCGGGATCGCGCATCAGGAAGTCGAAGCCGAAGGGGCGGAACCAGGCTGCCCCCACGAAGGCCGGCCCCTCGTGCCAGAGGCGCAGCGCCTCCTCGTCGGTGTCGGCCACCACCACGTCCCGCAGCACCCCTAGCCCCTCCCCCTCTGCCAGGTAGCGGCCATGGCTTGCCGCCTCCTCACGGTAGACCTGGTAGAGGTAGTTCTGGGTGGCCAGGAACATGGGCGGCAGGATGGCCGTTATCCCCTCCCTAGCGCACCAGCGGATGGTGGTCTCGCTGGAGGCGAAGGGCTGGAAGACAGGGGGATGGGGCTTCTGCAGGGGGCGCGGGACGATGCCTACCTGCCGCAGGACGCCGTCCTCGCTCACTCCCGTGCCCCAGCGGCGCGTCGCCTCGATGTCCCAGGGGACCTCGTCCGGCGGTATCTTCCAGTACTTCCCCTGATAGGAGAAGGTCTCCTGGGTCCAGGCCAGCTTGATGATCTCGTAGCACTCCTGGAAGACCTCCCAGTTGGCCTGGTCTACCTCATCATGCTGGCCAGGGCGGACGCCGTGGATGCCGTGGTACAGCTGGGCCATGGTGTCCACCCAGCGCCTCTGGTAGCCACGGGCGAAGCCGACGTTGAGGCGGCCGCCCGTCATGTGGTCCACCATAGCCAGGTCCTCCGCCACCTGCAACGGGTTGTGGGCCGGGAGTACTATGCCCAACTGCCCCACCCGTATCCGCCGAGTGTGGAGGGCGATGTACAGGTCCAGCAGGACGGGGTTGGTGGAGACCTCAAACCCCTCAATGTGGAAGTGGTGCTCGGTGAAGGATATGGACTCGTAGCCCAGGGCATCGGCCAGTTGGGCCTGTTCCACCAGCTCCTGCAGCATCCGCTGGTAGAGGTCCTCCCGCACTCCCGCCATCCCTCTCTCGATCTCCTGCCGGGAGCCGATGCTGGGCAGATAGAAAAGGCTCACCTTCATGTTTGCCTCCCGAGGGGCCGTCCCCACGCCTTCTCCCTGTCTGGACTATGACTCGGCAGGGAAGCTCCGCTCCCTGCCGCAGGCGCTGGGCCCTGGTCTGGCCGCCCTCGGGGAGCCCTGGCTCCCTCAGCGAGCCGATGAACGGCCCCCCTGACATTAACGGCCAACCTTATATTAGCACCGCGGCGCCGCATTCCCAAAGATTCATCTAGAAACATAAGGGGAGAGGGTCGCCCTCGGGGGAGCAGGCCGAGACGGCGGACTTTTCGGCCAAAACGTCTAATGTTACGCTATAGCCACTGCTCTGGACAAGTGGTATTCTAGTTACTACGACATTGAAAAACTCAATGGCTATACTGTAGCGAGTTCAAGGAGGCGATGAGTATGAACAGGTGGAGCCCCGAGGGCCGACGAAGACGTCAGAGGCTCCCCGGAGAACAGCGGTACCGCCAGTTGCTGGACGTGGCCATCTCGGTCTTCGCCCAGGTGGGCTACAGCAAGGCGGGCACCTCCGACATAGCCAAGGCGGCCGGCGTGGCCGAGCCCACCATCTACCGGCACTTCAGCAGCAAACATGAGCTGTTCCTGGTCGCCCTGAGGAAGGCCTGGGAGCAGGTCCTGGACGCCTGGCGAGAGATGGCTGCCGCCTCGGCTGACCCAGCCACGGCCCTCAAGAGCATCGCTCGCTCCTTCTACGGCGAGATGAAAGGCCGTCCCGATCTTGTCCTGGCCTACCTCAGGGCCAGCCAGGAGGCAGACGAGCCCGAGGTCCGGGAGGCGGCGCGGGACATCCTCCTGGAGGCCCACAACTTCATCCGAGACCTCTACCGCCGGGCCCAGGGGGAGGGCCAGTTCGCCGCCAAGCTGGACCCGGAGACCCAGGCCTGGCTCTTCCTGGGGATGGGCCACCTCATGCTGGCGGCGCAGGCCCTGGACCTGTGGGACCAACTGCCCGAGAGCCGCCTCGACTCGGCCGTAGAGCAGATCGTCTACGGTAAAGGCTAGAGTGCTGCTTACCGGTGGCCCTCGGCAGAGCCCTACTGTGGGACCTGGACGGCGTCCTCGTCGATAGCGCCGCTTACCATTACCGGGCCTTCCGTCAGCTCCTGGCCGAGCTGGGCCGGGAGCTGGACGAGGAATTTTTCCGCACCCACCTCCTGGGCCTCCGCAACGAGGCCATCCTCCACCGCCTCCTGGGCCCCCTCTCGCCCGAGGAGACGGCGCGGCTGGCGGAGCGGAAGGAGGAGCTCTACCGTTCCCTAGCATCGGGCCGGGTGGAGCCCCTCCCCGGCGCCCTGACGCTGGTGCGGGAGGCAGCCGCACTGGGCTACCGCCAGGCCATCGTCACCTCCACGCCGCTCCTCAACGTCCAGCTAGTGCTGCGCTCCCTGAATCTGGAGGGGGCCTTCGGGGCCATCGTGGCCGCCGAGGACGTCTCCAAGGGGAAGCCAGACCCGGAGGGCTTCCTCCTGGCAGCGCAGCGCCTGGGGGCTCCTCCCGCGGGCTGCACCGTCATCGAGGACGCTCCGGAGGGGATAGCCGCCGCCAAGGCGGCCGGGATGCGCTGCCTGGGCGTGGCCACCACGCGGCCGCCCCAGGCCCTGGCCGAGGCGGACCTGGTGGTGCCCTCCCTGGAGGAGCCGGCCGCCCGCGCCTTCCTGCTTGGCCCGCCCGCCTGAGAGGTCGGCAGCGGAAGAGGGACGGCCGCCGGGCAGGATCCCGGCGGCCGTCCCGGGGACTGCCCTAGGGCCCGTCTATTCCTTGTAGGTGAGGATACGGCCCCAGATGCTCTTGGTGCCCCAGAGGCCGGAGCGTATCGCCTCCAGTTGCACAATCTGGCTGTGGTCCACGAAGAGATTGACCTCCGGCCCGTAGTTCTTGATGTACCAGGTGAAGACCTCCGGCTCCGCCGCCTCGAACATCACCTTCTCCAGCCCCAGGCCGGCGATGATCTTGGCCACTACGTCTGTGCGCCAGGTCTTCACGTTCTCGGTGATCCCCTCGGACTCGATCATGATGAGGTAGGCGCCGGCCTCCAGGAAGCGTCGCGCCTGCTCGATGGCCCAGCCCACGTCGCGGGTGCCCTCGGCCGCTAGCTCCTCGGCGGAGGTGGCGCCGCCGGCGCCGAACTGGATGCCCACCTCCGGCTTCGCCTTGAGCCCCGCCTTCTGCACCTTCTCCACCAGCCGCAGCCAGTCATCGGTGGGGATGGTGATGAAGCCGGTGGAAATCTCTATGATATCGAAGCCGATGTCGCGGCACTCCTGGATGTAACGGTCCACCAGCTCCGGGTCGTTCCAGGAGAGCACCCGCTCGATGAAGCCGCCGGTGGAGACCAGGACGTCCCGCTGGTGGCAGAGGTCTATGATCTCCTTGAGGACGTCCCGCGGGTAGAGGGTGAAGCAGCCGCCGGCGAACTTGATACTGTCTATGTACTCGCCCATGGTGTCCAACAGGTCCTCCAGGTAGCGGCGGCCGAAGGGAGTGTAGTAGGCGGCGCGGATCTCGGTGAGGCCGCGGCTGCGGGGCTTGCGGTCCCGCTTGTTCATGGGAATGAAGGCGAACGCCCTCTCCGTGACGGCTCGCTCCATCGCTTTAACCCTCCTTTTTGACTTGGGCCAGGAGCCCTACCAGCTCGCGCACCTTCACGTTCTCCAGATTCTCGACACAGCTAATGATATTACGCCTGAGGGAGGCATCGGCGTAGGGAGCGGCCAGCCGCTCGAACTTCTGGGCCACCCGCTCCCAGGCCATGGGGCGGGTGTGGAAGCCCTCGTAGTCCCGCTTCTCTATCTCTAGGACACGCCCGTCCTTCAGGTGGACACGCAGGTGGGCGGGCATCTCGTCCGGGAAGCGGGCGCTCAGGTCGTCCCTGGGGCGGACGTGCACCTTGCGCAGGAGGGTCTGGACGTCCTCCCGCAGGATGCGCTCCGGCTCGTACTGGGCGGGGCCCACATCGCCGTCCAGGAGGGCGGCCGCCAGCATGTAGGGGAGGCTGTGGTCCGCCTCCTCTTTGGTCTGGACGATGTGCTTGTCCCCCTCCTCGCCGCCGCCGATGATCATGAAGGCCACCTGGAAGGTGTCCAGCTCTATGCGCTCCACATCCTGGGCGGTGAAGCCGTGCTGCGCCTGCAGCTCCAGGAGCCCCTCGATGGCGGACTGGGAGTGGATCTCGGCGTTGTACTTCTTGATGATGGTCTTGCGCACCCGCTCCAGGTCTTCCTGGGACCAGTCGATCTCGAAGTGGCCGGCGATAGCGTCCATGAACCCCTTGTTCCCCTCGAAGACCTCCAGGGGCCCGGTGATGCCCCGCATGGCCAGGAAGCCAGCGTGGGTGGCCACGAAGCCGGTGTGGGGATAGGCCAGCCCTTTCCAGTGGGACAGTCGGCCCGTCCTGGTCACCCGCAGGGCGTTGTTGGGGGTGGCGCTGAGGGCGATGGCGTTGGCCGTGCGCTCCACGTCCAGCCCCAGCGCCTTGGCGACGCCGGCGCCGGCGGCGTAGGTGCCCTGGGTGGTATGGTCGAATCCCTTGTGGCGGACGGGCGCCACCTCGGAGAGGCGGCACTGCACCTGATAGGCCACCGCCAGGGCCGTCAGCATATCGCGGCCACTGCGGTCAGCGTACTCGCTGGCGGCCATGACAGCGCCCAGGTTGTCGCTGGGGTGGCAGGTCTCCCCCTTGGCCAGGAAGGAGTCGTTGTAGTCCAGGTAGCGGACGAGGGCCCCGTTGTAGAAAGCGGCGCGGTCGGGTGCCGTCTTCCCCCCACCGATGAGGGTAGCCAGGGGATTGCCGCCGAACTCCTCCAGGTGCTGGCGGATGAGGACTATAGGCTCACCCTCCAGGGCGCCTATGGCGCAGCCCAGGGAGTCCAGCACCCGTATCTTCAGCTCCCGTCGCGCCTCGGGAGAGAGCTGCTCGTAGTCCGCTCTGACCACGAATTGGGCGAGTTGTTCGACCAGCGTCATTCTCTCCTCCTCAGGACTCCTCGGCTCTCCACGGTGGCCGCAGCGGCGACTGCATCGGGCAGCATTAGCCGGGCCCCTCTCCCGACCTCGCCCAGAGTGGGCACAGGGGGCTAGCCAGGCCCGGCCGGTCGCTAGGCCACCGGGGCCATATGGCCCGTGGCCAATTTACCCCCAAGCCGCCCCTGTGTCTAGAGGAAGGGCCGCGCGGGGCCGCTAGCCCTTGAGGCCGGCTATGAAGTCGTCTATGGGGATGGCGGCCAGGGTCTGGATCTTGACGCTGCCCCGGGAGGCCATCTCCGCCGAGACCTTGGCGATGGTGGCGTTATCGGGCGCCTCCACGATGTTGACGAAGTCGTAGGGGCCCAGGACGGCATACTGGGCGACGATACGGATGCCGAAGCGCTGCTCCAGCTCCTGATTGACCTCCTTGATGCGGTCAGGGTTCTCCTTCAGGGTCTCCGCTCCGTCGTCGGTGAGGGTGCTGAGCATGACGTAGATGGCCACCGCGTCCACCTCCCGGGGATGATCGTGCCTAATCTCTAACACAGAGTGGCTACCCTGTCAAGCAAGGCCCTGGGCCAGCCCCACCGGGGAGAACCGGGCGGACACCCGGTGCCCGGTCGGCGTCGTTGCTGTGACTACGGCACCACCCGGCCAGCTACCGATACGCTTTCAGGGAGTGGCCTGGGGGGCCAGGAGGCGGCGGAAGCGGCCCAGGGCCATGAGGGGCCAGTAGTTGCGGTACAGATTGTAGTTGATGTAGAAGTCCCGCGGGAAGCCGGTGCCGGTGAAGTAGGGCTCGTCCCAGGTGCCGTCCTCTCTCTGCGTCTCCACCAGGTAAGAGACGCCACGGCCCACGCTCTCCCACACCAGGTCGTCGGCGGCATCGGGGAGGACGGAGATCAGCCCCATGAGGGCCCAGGCCGTCTGGGAGGCGGTGCTGGGACCCTGGCCCCGTAAGGAGGGGTCGGCGTAGCTATCACAGGACTCGCCCCAGCCGCCGTCGGGATTCTGGTGCTCAAGGAGCCAGCGCACGGCCCGCTGGACGTAGGGGCGCTCCATTCTCTCGCCCACGGCCCGCAGGGCAGGAAGGACGGCGCCGAGGCCGTAGATGTAGTTGACGCCCCACCGACCCCACCAGGAGCCGTCCGGCTCCTGTTTGCGCCGCAAGAAGGCGAGCCCCCTCTGTACCGCCGGGTGCTCCTTCCCATGGCCCAGGAGGCCCAGCAGCTCCAGCACGTGGGCGGTGACGTCCTCGGTGGGATAGTCCAGCACCTCGCCGAAGTCGCAGAAGGGGATGTGGGTGACCAGACGCTGGGTATTGTCCTTGTCGAAGGCGCCCCAGCCGCCGTCCCGGGACTGCATCGCCAGGAGCCAGCGCAGCCCCAGCTCCAGCGCCTGCTGCTTGCGACGCTCCTCAGGCAGGCGGGTGCGCAGGAGGGCTATCATCACCTCGGCTGTGTCGTCCACGTCGGGGTAGACATCGTTGTCGAACTCGAAGGACCAGCCGCCGGGCTCCACACCCTTTACCTTCACCTGCCAGTCGCCGCCGCTGAAGACCTGTTCCTTGAGGAGCCAGCGCCCCGCCCGCACCAGCGCCTCGTGGTCGGGGGGGAGGCCCGAGTCCAAGAGGCCGATCATGGCCAGGGCGGTGTCCCACACGGGCGAGATGCAGGCCTGGGGCCAGTAGACCTGGTCCTCCTCCACCCCGTAGGGGCTCTCGAAGGCCTCCAGCCCTCGCTTCATCACCGGATGGTCCAGCGGATAGCCCAGGGTCTTGAAGGCCATGAGGGCGTAGACCCAGGGGGGCTGGATCCCGCCCCAGGCGCCGTCCGCCTCCTGCCGGGCGATGAGCCAGCGCTCCGCCTCCCTTATGGCGGCCTCCCGCAAGGAGCGCAGGGCGACGCGGTCGTAGTTGCGGAGGAGGCGGTCCAGCCCCCAGAAGAGGCCCCGCCAGGAGAGGAGCCGGCGGGGACGCGGGAGGGAGAAGCGGAGCCGCTCACGGGGGACAGGATAGAGCTCGTCCACGCGGGCGTAATCGGGGACGGGGCAGACGGGCCGCCGGTCCATCAGTATGAGGATGGGGACGATGGTGGCCCGCGCCCAGGAAGCGAACTCGTACAGGTTGATGGGGAACCAGGAGGGGAGGAACATGAACTCCGGCGGCAGCACCGGGACGCCCTCCCACGGCCACTGGCCGAAGAGGGCCAGCCACAGCTTGGTGAAGACCCGGACCCTGGGCAGCCCTCCCCGGGAGAGGACGAACCGGCGGGCGGCCTGCAGGAGGGGATCGTCGGCGGGGACGCCGGCTAGCTTCAGGGCAAAGTAAGACTCTACGGTAGCGTTGAGGTCTGGCGGGCCGCCGTGATAGATGGCCCAGGTACCATCGGGCCGGGCCTCTCGCCTCAGATAGTTGACCACCTTGTCCCAGCGGCAGCGGTCGGCCACGCCCAGGAAGTGGGTCAGGAGGAGGTATTCAGCGGCCATGGTCACGTTGCTCTCCAGCTTTCCCCACCAGTAGCCCTCCGGGGCCTGAGTGCGCAGAAAGTACTCCTGGGAGCGGTGCAGCGCCTCCGTCGTGGCCGCCAGGAGCCGCTGTCGCTGAGTAGGGCCCGTCAGGCTCATGGCTCTCCTCCCGTCCAGACGGTCAGAAAGTGGGCAAAGAAGCGGCGCAGGCTGCGGCTGGCCGCCCGGGTTTGGTAGAGGAGGCCGAGGGTGGCCAGGGGATCGCGCGCCAGGGAGATGACGGCCCGGCGCAGCCTGAGGCTGCCCCGGGCCGATATGATGCCTATGGGCAGGCGGGCATCGGCGTCGTCCAGCACGGCCCGCACTGCCAGGTAGGGGATGCCCCGCGCCTGGGCCTCCCGGCCCACCCAGTAGTCCTCCATCTGGACGATGTCCACGCCCCACTGGTCGGCGGCCCGGCGCTTGGCTGCCGGGGTGGCCAGAACGTCCACCACGGTGCCGGATACGCTCCGCTGCCAGCGCAGCCCCGCCCTGCGGGCGGCCACCTCCGCCATCTCCAGGAGGCGAGGGTTGCAGGCCACGGAGGCGCCCTCCAGCCCCTCCTCGCAGAGGCTGGTCGCCTGGGCGATGTGGAGATGCCCCGGGCGAAGCGCCTCCGTCGCCCCGCCAGCGAAGCCCAGCGAGAGGGCGCCCTCCAGCCGGTAGGAGCCGAAGACGGCGCCTGCTGTCTCCGCCGCTCGCCGGCCGATGCCGGTACGGCACAGGAGGAGGGAGGCGGGGCCATTGCGCCCCAGGAAGAGGGTGCGCTCCCCCACCACGCGGGTCTCGGCGCCCTGCAGGAACGGCCGCAACAGCCGCTCCTCGATGCGCATGGCTACGAAGAGAGCGAGGATGCCAGGCATCGCGCCCCTCTGACCGACGCGGCGGCCAGCCCGGGCTGGCCGCCGCTACCCCAGGCCACCGGTCCGGCTAGTCGCCCCGGATGGAACGCCACGCCAGCTCCAGCAACACCTTGGGCTTCTCCATCGCCTCCCGGATGGCGGAGCCCTCAAAGCCGCAGTGCATCATGCAGGTGTCACAGCGGGGGTCTTTGCCCCAGCCGTACTTGGACCAGTCCACCGTGGTCATCAGCTCCTGGAAGGTGCGGGCGTGGCCATCGGCTATCAGGTAGCAGGGCTTGCGCCAGCCCAACACCGTATAGGTGGGCGTAGTCCACTGGCTGCACTCGTCGTAGTGGCGCAGCCCCTGGAGGAAGTCCCGGTAGAGGGGGTTGTTGTAGAAGCGTATGCCCCGCTTGCACCCCTCGAAGACGCGCCGGAAGAAGCTCTGGGCCTCCTGCCTCTGCATGAAGATGGGGTGGTGGGCCACCTCCTTGTAGGCGAAGCCCGGGGAGACCATCATCCCTTCCACGCCCATCTCGTTCAACATCTGGAACAGGTGGTGGTACTCCTCCGGGTCGGTGCCGCTGTAGAGGGTGGTGTTGGTGCAGACGCGGTACCCCCGCTGTCGTGCCTCGTAGATCATGCGGATGGCCACGTCGTAGACGCCCTTCCGCTCCACGGCGATGTCGTGGGTCTGACGCAGGCCGTCCAGGTGCACCACGAAAGCGAAGTACTTGGAGGGCGGTATCACCTTGAAGGCCCGTTTGTACAGGAGGGTATTGGTGCAGAGGTAGACGTAGCGCTTCTGGGCGATGATCCCCTTGACGATCTCGCCGATCTGGGGATGCATGAGGGGCTCCCCCCCGGCGATGGAGACCACCGGGGCATCGCACTCCTCCACCGCCCGCAGCGCCTCCTCCACAGACATGTAGCGGTCCAGCACGGGCTCGTACTCGCGGATGCGCCCACAGCCCGTGCAGGTGAGGTTACAGGCCTCCAGGGGCTCCAGGATCATGGTGAGGGGGAAGTATTTCCTCCCCCTGATCTTCTGTTTCAGCAGGTAAAGGGCGAGCTTTATGCTGAGCCCTAACGGCTGTCCAGGCATGGCCTGCCTCCTTCGGACGATACCCCCATGACGCGGGGGAGATCATTTCAGGACTCCCTTTCCAACAGGAAATCGGCCAGCGCCACCAGCTCCTGGCGGCGCTCCTCTACCAGGGGCAGCCCCTCCAGGTGGGAGAGGGCCTCCCTCTTCTTGTCCCGGGCCAGCCCCTGGCAGTACTCCCGGGCCCGCAGCGACTCCAGGGCGGTCATCACCTGGGCCACGTCGTTCTCGTCCAGGGAGCTCTTGCGATAGACCGACCGCACCACCTCTCCCTGCGGCCCCTCCGCTGCCAGACCATAGATGATAGGCAACGATTTCTTGTGGCGACGGATATCAGCCCCCGCGGGCTTCCCCGTCTGCTCGCTGGTGCCCCAGACTCCCAGGGCGTCGTCCCGGACCTGGAAGGCGACGCCCAGGAGACGACCGCAACGCCCCATAGCCTCCCACACTGCTGGGGAATTGCTGGCCACCAGGGCGCCCAGACGCAGGGCAGCATCGAAGAGGGCGCCCGTCTTGCGGGAGATCATGTCCAGATAGAGCTCCAGCCCCACGGTGCCCTCCGCCTCGAACTGGAGGTCCAGCACCTGCCCCTCCACCATCTCCAGGGTCGCCTCCGCCAGGATGCGACTGGCGCTGACGACTTTCTCCGCCGGGACGCCCCGCTCCTTCAGGCGGGCGAGGGCCGCCTGGGCCAGGGCCAGGAGGGCGTCGCCGGCGTTGATGGCCTGGGCCTGCCCCCACACTGCCCACACGGTGGGCCGGTGTCGGCGCTCCCTGTCCTGGTCCTGAATATCGTCGTGGACCAGGGAGAAGTTGTGGACCAGCTCCAGGGCGGTGGCGGCCGGGAGGGCCTGACGCCAGTCGCCTCCCAGCGCCTCGGCGGCCAGCAGGCAGAGGGCGGGCCGCAGAGCCTTCCCCCCTCCCTGGGCCAATGGCTTCCCCTCCGCGTCCTCCCAGCCCAGGTGGTAGCGGGCCATGCGGTAGAGGAGAGGGGGGCCCGGGCGCTCCAGGAGCGAGCGGAGCTCCTCCTCCAGCTCCTGACGGTAGCGCCGCAGGGGGGGCGGCACGGTCATCTCACTCTCCCATGAGCTGGACGACCACTTCTCGGTCTCGTTCGTGGTCCAGCTCTATGAGGAAGATGCGCTGCCACTGTCCCATCAGCAGCCTCCCGTCGACGATGGGGACCATCTCGCTGGCCCCCAGGAGGAGGTGCTGACAGTGGGAGTGGCCGTTGGGCCGCTCCCCGTTGTTGGACACGGCGTGGGCGTAGACGTTGTGGCGGTACTCGCCGTCCGGCGGGGCGATGCGGCGCAGCATGTCCTCCATGTCCTGGATCAGGTGGGGACAGTTCTCGTTGATGCGCACCGCCGCCGTCGTGTGACGGGAGAAGACCACCACGCAGCCGTTGCGGATGGCCGCCTTCTCCACCACCTCGGCGACCCGTTCCGTTATGTCGATGAACTGGGGGCCGCGTTCGGTGCGGATCTTGAAGGTCTCCGTACGGAACTTCATCGCATCACCCTCCCTGTCTCAGGCTCTTCGCCCGGCGGCGCTCCCCGCAGCTCCGCTGGCGGTCCAGCTCGCGCAGGCGTCCTATCACCTCGTCTATGGACTCGTCAGGGGTGGAGGCGCCCGCCGTGACCCCTACCACCTCCTTGCCTTCCAGCCAGGCAGGGTCTATCTCCGCTGCCGTCTCGATGTGGTAGGTCTCCACGCCCGCCTCCCGGCAGGTCTGGGCCAGTTTGCGGGTATTGGCGCTGTTGCGTCCTCCTACCACGATGATGAGGTCGCATTCCGCCGCCAGCTCCCGGGCGGCGTGATAGCGTTCATCCGTCTCCGGGCAGGTGGTGTTGATGACCCGCAGCTCGTTGATGCGACCGATGTTGCGGGCCACGAAACGGGCCACGAACTGGGCGAAGGACTCCTCGCTCTTGGTGGTCTGGGAGAGGAGGGCCACCTTGCGCCGCGGGATGTCCACCTCCTGGTCGGGGTCCAGGATGGCCGTCCCCTGGCCCCGCGTCCAGGCCAGGACGCCCTTCACCTCCGGATGGTCCGCCTCTCCGTAGATGATGAGGCGGTAACCCTCGTCCACCAGCTTGCGGGCCGCCTTCTGGGACTTGCGGACGATGGGGCAGGTGGCGTCCACCAGGCGCAGGCCCCGCCTCGCCGCCTCCTCGGCTATCTCCGGCCCTCGCCCGTGGGCGGTGACCGCTATGGCCCCCGCCTCTACCTCATCGATGGAGCCCACCACCCGCACCCCGCTCTCCTTCAGTCGCTCCACCACCACCGGGTTGTGCACCACCGAGCCCAGGCTGTCGATGGGCCCCTCCCGGGCACCCTCCTCCACCATCTCGATGGCCCGGCGGACACCGAAGCAGAAGCCCAGTACCTTCGCCTTCTTGATCTTCACGGGCTCAACCCCTTCGTCTACCAGACCGACGACACAAAATGATACCTGGCCTCCATCTCAGGGCCTCTCCCCCAGCGATAGCTCCAACGCCTTCTCTGCTGCGAATGCGCTCTCACCCCTCTCTCCGGCACGACGGACGAGGGCGCGCGCGGCCTGCCGGCCGCTCCGCACCGCCGATTCCATGGTCGCAGGCCAGCCCGTATCAGTCCAATCCCCGGCCAGGAGCAGGTTCGCCACGGGGGTGACCGGCCCCGGCCGCAGCGCCCGGACGCCGGGCCTGGGGGCGAAGGTGGCCCAGGGCTGCTTCACCACCAGGGACCAGCGGAGGGCCGCCGTGCGGGCGGCCGGGAAGAAGGCCATCACCTCCTTGTGCATGACCTCTATCAGGTCACGCCCCGGCCAGTCCTCCCAGAAGTAGGCAGCGCTGAGGGAGATATCCAGGTGCTGCTCTTCCCCGGGCGTCCCCCACAGACGGGTCTTGTTGAAGGCCCACTGCAGGGGCGAGTTGAGAAAGGCGGCGAAGGGGATGCTCATCACCGGGCGATCGAACCAGAGGTGCACGTTGACGATGGGGGAGCCCTGGAAGCGACCGAAGCGAGCGAAGAAGGGCTCCTCCCGCAGCGCCGGGGGCAGGAGGGAGAGAAGGTTCCCCGGCGGCAGGGCGACCACCACCCAGTCGCCCTGGAGGGCCTCGCCGTTCTCCAGGGCCACCCCGGCCATGACGCCGTCCCGCAAGAGAAGCTCTCTCACGCCACAGCCCAGGCGCACCGTGGCCCCGCGGGCCTCCAGGTAGCGGCGGGCGGCATCCTCCAGGAGGGTGGAGAGGCCCACCCTGGCATAGCCGATGGCGCCGGCGTCCCGGTCGCGCAGAAGCCCCTCCTGGAAGACCATGGCCGCCAGGTCGGCGCTGGCCTGGGAGCTCTCCTCGTTCAGGGTAGGACGGACGATGACTTCCCAGAAGCTGCGGATGATGTGCTCCGTCTGGCCGTGGGCCCTCAGCCACTCCCGGAAGCTGATGCTGTCCAGCTCCGGGTGACGTGCCCGGTCCAGGGAGTGCAGGCGGAACAGGGCGTAGGCCGCCAGCAGCTTCTCCCCCAGGGAGAGGGGCCGGTAGCGCAGGAAGGAGCGGAGCAGGTGGAAGGGGGCCGGCAGGCGGTCGGCCTGCAGGACGCTCTTCCCCGTCAGCTTGTCCAGGAGGCGGAGGTAGAGGCGTCGTTGCAGATGTGTGCGCTCCCGCACTCCCAGCCGCTTCAGGAAAGCGATGTACTCCGTGCAGCAGCGGAGGAAGACGTGCTGTCCGTTGTCCACCTCCTGACCGCTACGGCCGTCCACGTAGGAGTAGGCGCGGCCCCCCAGGAAGGGGCGCTTCTCCAGCAAGGTGACGCGATACCCGGCGTCCGCCAGGTCGCAGGCGGCGGCCAGCCCGGCCAGCCCCCCGCCCACTATCAGCACCGTCCCCCTCATGGCAGCACCACGCTCCGTATCAGCTCACGGCCAGCCAGGGCCAGCTTGTGGCCGGCGCTCAGCCCCACCCGGCCCCGCAGCACCGCCTCCGGCTCCCGGGCGATGCGCTCCAGGATGCGCCGGTAGATGGAGGTCATCACCGAGACACAGGCCCGCGGCCGCCGCGGCAATAGCGGCAGGAGCAGCAGCCCCCGACGGTAGAAGGCCCGCGCCCGCTCCACCTGGAAACTGACGAGGCGACGGAACGGCTCCCCCGTCTCCCGTCGCAATAACGACTCCTCCGGGCAGCCGAAGAGGGCCATCTCCTCCAGGGGCAGGTAGATGCGGCCCCGGTCCAGGTCTTCTTGGATGTCCCGCAGGATGTTGGTGAGCTGGAAGGCTATCCCCAGGTCTGCGGCGTATTCCCTGGCCAGCGCCCCGTCCTGGTAGCCGAAGATCTCGATGCATATCAGCCCCACCACCGAGGCGACGGAGTAGCAGTACTGGCGCAGCTCCTGGAAGTTACGGTAGCGGCGCAGGCGCAGGTCCATCTCCACTCCGTCGATGAGCTGGTGGAAGTAGTGGCCCGGTATGCGGAAGCTCTGCACGGCGTGGCAGAGGGCGTCGAAGACGGGCCCCTCCGGCCGGCCCTCCAGGCAGCGGTTCAGCTTCCCACGGAAGTCGGCCAGGAGGGCCGCCTTCTCCTCCAGCCCCGGCCCCTCCAGGTCGACGATGTCGTCACAGAGGCGGGCGAAGGCGTAGGCGGCGTAGATGGCCCGTCGCTGGTCGGGCGGCAGGAGGAGGAAGCCGTAGTAGAAGTTGCCCGCCTGCCGCCGGGTCAGGGCGGCGCAGTAGGCGTAGGCGCTCGCCAGGTCGGCTGCGGCGCTCATGGCCGTCTCACCCGCACCGGAAGGGGCAGCAGCCCCCGCAGCGCCAGCCAGGCCTTGCGGCGGCGGGAGAGGACGGGTCGCTGGTGGAGGACGTCGTAGTCTATGGCCTCGATGGCGTCCAGGATGGCCAGGCCGCCCAGGTTGAACAGTTTTATGTCGAGACGTAGGCGACCGGCCACCCTGTCGGCCAGGCCAAGCCCGATGGCGAAGAGCTCCCGGGCGCGCGCCACCTCGAAGGCCATGAGGCGCCGGAAGCTCTCGTTGAAGGTGCGGGACAGCAGCTCCCCCTCCGAGTAGCCGAAGCGGGCCATATCCTCCAGCGGTATGTATATCCTCCCCTTCTCCAAGTCCACGGAGACGTCCTGCCAGAAGTTGGCGAGTTGGAGGCCGGTGCAGGTGGCATCGGCCAGGCGGCGCCGCTCCTCGTCCCGGTAGCCGAAGAGGTAGAGCACCAGGTGCCCCACCGGGTTGGCGGAGTGTTCGCAATAGTGGAGGAGGTCGGCGTAGGTGGGATAGCGGCTCTGCCGCTGGTCCATGCGGTTGGCCTCTATGAGGCGGAGGAAGGGCTCGGGCGGGATATCGAAGCGGCGGATGGTCTCCTGAAGGGCCACGAAGACGGGGTGAGTGGCCCGTCCCTCATAGGCTCGTCGCAGCTCCGCCTCCCACTCGTCCAGAAGGGAGAGCCTGTCGCCGTCCGCCTCGTCGCCCAGGTCGTCCACGCCCCGGCAGTAGGCGTAGATGGCATACATGTGGGGCCACAGGTCACGTGGCAGGAGCCACGTGACCACGGTGAAGTTCTCGTAGTGGCCGAGCGCCAGGCGGCGGCAGTAGGCGAAGGCCTCGTCGGCCTCCAGGCGCCGCTCCTGTTTGAGCAATCCGCTACCCCCTCACCTCGCGGTCTCCTGTCCGACGTCGGACAGCCGCGGCATCGCCACAGGGGGCCGTGAGGGGAACGGTCGGCGAGGGGCGCTGAAGCGGAAAACTACGATAGGATGATGAGTCCAGTCTCCAGGCCACCCAGCCCCCTCGGCGACAGGCCCTCACATGGCCCCGCCGTCCGTTACCTCGCTAGCACCTCCTTTTCCCCTGGTCTTTGCGTCCATTCTAGGACAGGTTGGTGGTATGTCAATAGACTGGGGAAGGAGACGGACTGGGGGGAGCCTCAGAAGCGGTAGGTGAGGGGAATGGGGATGTCGGCGATCTGCCGGGGCCACTCCCCCTTCCACCAGATGCCGGGGATGGCGTAGCCGCAGCGGGGGCAGGTACCCTCGGCCGTCACCTCGTAGCAGAGGATGCGGTAGCCATAGCGCTCGATGAGAAGGGCCTGGCAGCCAGGGCAGCGGGTGTTCTCGAAGTCCTCCACCAGCCCGGGCAGGTTGCCGGCATAGACGAAGCGCAGCCCTTCCTCCCGGCCGATACTGGCGGCCCGCAGTAGGGTGCGGGCATCCGTGTTGTCGGGGTCGGTCATCTTGTAGTCCTTGTGGAAAGCGGTGACGTGCCAGGGGATGTCCGGGGAGACGGAGGCGATGAAGCGGGCCGCCTCCCGCAGTTCGGCATCAGAGTCGTTGAAGCCAGGAATGACCAGGGTGACGATCTCCTCCCAGAAGCCCATCTCGTGCACCATGCGGATGGTAGCCAGGACGTTCTCCAGCTTGCCTCCCAGGCGACGGTAATTCTTCTCCGACATGGACTTGAGGTCTACCTTGTAGCAGTCCACCCAGGGGCGTAGGTATTCCAGCACCTCCCGCGTGGCGTTGCCGTTGGAGACATAGGCGGTGAGGTGGCCCCTGGCCTTGGCCAGTCGGAAGACCTCCACCGCCCACTCGGAGGTGATGAGGGGCTCGTTGTAGGAGCTGACGAAGGCTCGGGCCCCCATGCGCTCCCCAACCTCCAGCATCTCCTGGGCGGTGAGCTCCATGGGCTGGGCGCCGGCTACTGGGTCGCGCAGGGCCTGGGAGGTGACCCAGTTCTGACAGTAGGGGCAGTGATAGTCGCACCCCAGCATGCCGAAGGTGAGGGCCAGGGCGCCCGGGAGGGCGTGGAAGAAGGGCTTCTTCTCTATCGGGTCACACTGGAGGGCGGCCACGTAGTTGTGGGGGACCATCAGGACGCCGCCCCGGTTGAAGCGGACCTGGCATATGCCCCGCTGCCCCTCCGGGATGAGGCAGCGGTGTCCGCAGGCGTAGCAACGCACCTTCCCCCCGTCCAGCCGCTCGTACAGCTCACCCGGCCGGACATGCCGGTCCAGGACCTCGGCTAGGGTGACTGCTCGACCGATGAGTCTGGGCATTCCACAGAGATTATAACCCTTTCTGGCAACGAGGGCGCGGGGGCGCCGGCCTCACTTCGTCTCCAGCCAGCGCACGATGTCGTCCACGTGGTCCCGGATGTTGAGCTTGGCCTCCCGCACCAGCCAACGGTAACAGTCCAGGCGCTGCGACGGGTCCTCGGCGTAATCGTTCCAGGCGAGGACGTAGGCACGGCCGGCCGCTCTGGCGGAGCCACCGGGACGCGGCAGCAGGTGGACGTAGATGGTGGAGCCATCATCGGTGAAGGTGATGCGGTCCACCGCCCGGTCCATCAGGTCCTCGCGGCCCCGCTTGCGCAGCTCTTCGCGCAGGTATGCCTCCAGGAAACGCAGCGCCATACTCCCCCGGAGGCCATGGTAACACAGGACGGGCGGCGGGGCGGCTGTCAGACGAAGGCCGGCCGCACCTCCCTGGCGAAGAGCTCCAGCATCTCCAAGACCACCTCAGGGCCGGGGCGGAAGGGGGGCACCAGTATCAGGTGCTGCACGCCGACGCGCCGGAATTCGTCCACCAGCTCCGTCACCCGAGAAGGGGAGCCCCTCAGGGCCATGATACGGTCGTCGCCGGCGGTGGTGCTGGCCTCCTCGCCCCCGCCGTTCGGCCGCAGACGGAGCAGGGCCTGCACAGCGAAGGTGATGCTGGCAGGGTCGCGCCCGTGCTCCTGGGCCAGTTGCTGCACCTGCTGCCACAGGGGGTCTATCTCGTCCGGCGTGCCGCCTGCGGTGATCCAGCCATCGCCCAGGCGGGCGACGCGCCGCAGGGCGGGCTCCCCGTGCCCGCCGACCCAGACGGGAGGGGGGACGGGTGGACGCGGCTCGCAGCGCACCCCAGCTATTCGATAGAACCGTCCCTCGAAGCGCGGGTCCTCCTGCGTCCACAGGGCCCGCATGAGCTGGATGTGCTCGTCGGTGCGCTGGCCGCGGTGGTCCCAGGGTACACCCACGGCCTCCCCCTCCTCCCTCAGCCAGCCCACGCCGGCCCCCAGCACCAGACGGCCGCCGGACAGGTACTGGAGAGTGGCCAGCATCTTGGCGTTCAGCACCGGGTTGCGGAGGGGCATGATCATCACCGAGGTGCCCAGCCTGACGCGCCGGGTGACGCTCGCCAGGAAGGAGAGCAGGGTGTGGGCCTCCGGGAAGGGGGCATCCGCCGGGAAGGGAAAGCGTCCCGAGTAAGAGTAGGGGTAGCGGGACTCGAACTGGACGGGGATGACGATGTGGTCTGGGGCCCAGAGGGCGTCGTAGCCCAGCTCCTCGGCCCGCTGGGCCATTCGCACGATAGCCTCCGGCGTATACCTGCCGCCGAGGCCAGGCAGCCGTACGCCGAACTCCATCTCTCATTACCTCCTTGGCCCGGGCCGTGGCGATGAGCGCTCGCCGATCCCAGGCCGCATGGCTGTGACTGGCCGTATGGTAGCACAAAAGGGTGCCAAGGCGCCCAGGGGGTGCTAGACTTAGCCTGGGGCTAGAAAGGGGCGAAGGCCGATGCCTGTGGAGAGGAGCATAGTCAGAGAGCTGCAGCGCATCGTGGGCAAGCGGTGGGTGCTCTACCGCCCGGAGGAGCTCATCGTCTACGAGTACGATGGAACCATCGAGCGGGCGCTGCCGGAGGCGGTGGTGCTCCCCGGCTCGGCGGAGGAGGTGGCGGCGGTGGTGCGGGTGGCCCGGCGCCACGGCGTCCCGGTGACGGCCCGCGGTGCCGGCACCGGCCTCTCCGGCGGCGCCGTCCCCTGTGAGGGCGGTATCGTGGTGGCCACCACGCGCCTCAACCGCATCCTGGAGATAGACCCGGAGAACGGCATCGCCGTGGTGGAGCCAGGGGTGGTGAACCTGGAGGTGAGCCAGGCGGCGGCCCCCTTCGGCCTCTACTACGCGCCGGACCCCTCCAGCCAGCGGGCCTGCACCATCGGCGGCAATGTGGCGGAGAACGCCGGCGGCCCTCACTGTCTGCGCTACGGCACCACCACCAACCACGTCTTGGGCCTGGAGTTCGTCACGCCGGAGGGGGATCTGGTCTGGCTGGGGGGCCGCACTCCCGACCCACCAGGCTATGACCTGGTGGGCGTGGTGGTGGGCTCCGAGGGGACCCTGGGTATCGTCACCAAGGCAGTGCTGCGCCTTCTGCCCAGGCCGGAGGCCACCATCACCATCCTGGCCATCTTCGACGACGTGGACCAGGCCAGCGAGGCGGTCTCCGTAATCATCGCCCAGGGGATACTGCCCGCCGCCCTGGAGATGCTGGACCGGGCCACCATGGACGCCGTGGAGCCCTACATCCACGCCGGCTACCCGCCCGACGCCGGCGCCGTCCTCCTCATCGAAGTAGAGGGGCTGCGGGAGGAGGCGCAGGAGCAGGCGCAGGCGGTGCAGGGGATATGCCAGGAGCTGGGCGCCCGCGAGCTCCGGGTCGGCTTCTCCCCCGAGGAGCGAGAGCGGCTGTGGGCGGGTCGCAAGGCGGCCCTGGGGGCCCTGGGGCGACTCGCCCCTTCCTACTACATCCTGGACGGCGTCGTCCCCCGTAGCCGCCTCCCCCAGGTGCTGCGCGGGGTCTACGAGGCGTGCGAGCGCTTCGGCCTGCGGGTGGCCAACGTCTTCCACGCCGGTGACGGCAACCTCCACCCCAACCTCCTCTTCGACGAACGGGAGCCAGGGGCCACCCGCCGAGTGCTGGACTGCGGCGAGGAGATCATGCGTCTCTGCGTGGAGGCGGGAGGCTCCATCACCGGCGAGCATGGGGTGGGTTACGAGAAGCGGGACTACCTGCCCTGGATCTTCAGCCAGGACGACCTCTCCGCTATGGCCGCCCTGAAGGAGGCCTTCGGCACCGCCGGCCTCTTCAACCCCGGCAAGGTCTTCCCCACCCATAAGGGCTGCGGCGAGGTCTCCTCCGCCATGAGGAAGGCCATCGCCAAGGTGGGGCCGGACGCCTACATATAGGTGAGCGCGACGTTGGTGCGGGAAGGCACCCTGGAGGCTAGGCTCCTGGACGTCCTGGGACGGGACGCCGTCGTCATGGGCGAGGGCGTGGCGGCCTACACTGTGGACGGCCTCCAGCCCCGCGCCGCCGTCCGGCCGGCCACGGTTGAGCAGGTGAGCGAGCTGCTCCGCCTGGCCCACGCCGAGAGGCTGGCCGTGGTGTGCTGGGGCGGCGGCACCATGATGGGCCTGGGCAACCGCCCTCTCCGTTACGACCTGGCCCTGGACCTGCGGCGCCTCGACCAGGTGGTGGAGCACGAGCCCGCCGACCTCACCGCCACCGTTCAGGCCGGCATCACCCTGGCCTCCCTTCAGGAGCGCCTGGGGCGGCACGGCCAGATGGTAGGGCTCGATCCGCCCTACCCCCGGCGGGCCACCGTAGGGGGTACCCTGGCCACCGCGGTGGCCGGGCCCCGCCGCCTCTCCCTGGGCCACCCCCGCGATATCACCATCGGCATGAGGGTGGTGCTGGCGGACGGACGGGTGACGCGGGCGGGCGGACGGGTGGTCAAGAACGTGGCCGGCTATGACCTGTGCAAGCTCTATACTGGCTCCTTGGGAACGCTGGCCGTCATCGTGGAGGCCACCTTCAAGCTCTACCCGCGGCCGCGAGCGGAGGCAGCCCTCTTCTTCAGCTTCGAGGGGGCGGAGGGGGCCTGTCGCCTCGCCCGCGAGGGACGACGGCGCGGCCTGGCCCTGGCGAGCGCCACCGTCCAGCGTCAGGAGGGGGCCTACCTGCTGCTGGCCCGCCTGGCCGGCACCGAACGGGCGGTGGAGCGCAGCGCCCTGGAGTTGCATTCCCTCGCCTCCCCTCTGGGAGGGGAGACGGTGGCCGGAGTCATGGACCGCTGGGAAGCGGCGATGGCCGCCCCCGCCGGGCCGGCGCGGGGGCTCACCCTCCGCTGGGGCCTGCTGCCGGCCCGCCTGCCCCAGGCCATGGAGCGGCTGGGCGACCTCTCCCCCTCTCTCCTGGTGGCCTTCCCCACCGTGGGCACCCTTTACGCCCGCTGGGAGGATATAGACGATGCCGCCGCCCTGATGGCGGCGGAGGGAGCGCGGCGGCTGGCCCGAGAGTGGGAGGCTACACTGACGGTTCACTCCTGCCCGGCGGCCCTCAAGGAGGGCCTGGATGTCTTCGGCGAGCCACCGTCGTCCTGGCGGCTCATGCGGCAGGTCAAGGAGCGCTGGGACGAGCGGGGTGTGCTTGCCCCTGGCCGCTTCCTGGGGAGGCTCTGAGGTGACGGAGGCCAAGGGCATGTTCCTGCCCCGGGCGGAAGACCTGGCCAAGTGCGTCCACTGCGGCCTCTGCCTCCAGAGCTGTCCCACCTTCCGCCTCCTGAGGCTGGAGGCGGACTCGCCGCGGGGGCGCATCCACATCATCCGGGCCATCACGGAGGGCCGCATAGAGGCCACGCCGGTCGCTCTCTCCCACCTGGACCTCTGCCTCCAGTGCCGCAACTGCGAGGCGGTCTGCCCCTCAGGCGTCCCCTTCGGTCGCATCATGGAGCGGGCGCGGGCCACGGTGATGGCCCAGGGGCGGCGGGCGCCCGCTAGCTGGCGGCTGCGGGCCGCCCTCCTGCGCTTCTTCGTCCTCCACCCGGAGCGTCTGGCCCTCGTCACCCTGCCCCTGCGTCTGCCCGGCTGGCACGGGGCGCAGGCCCGCCTGGCACGGACGCTCCCCCGCCCCCTCCGCCGCCTCCTGGCCCTGGCTCCTCCGCCAGCGGGCCGGCCATTCCGTCGCTATGGTCTCCTGGCGCGTCCCCGCCGTCCGGCGAGGCTGCGCGTCGGCCTCTTCCTGGGCTGCGTCATGCCCTACCTGTTCCCCGGAGTCCACGGGGCCACCGTGCGTGTCCTGTCCCGCAACGGCTGCGAGGTCGTCTCACCCCAGGGACAGGCCTGCTGCGGCGCCCTCTTCGCCCACAGCGGCGACCTCCCCACCGCCCTGGAGCTGGCGAAGCGCAATATAGACGCCTTCCTGGACGCCGGGGTGGACGTGGTGGCCATCAACGCCGCCGGCTGCGGCGCCCTCCTCAAGGAGTACGCGGAGCTCCTGGAGCACGACCCCGCCTACGCCGAGCGCGCCCGTCGCTTCAGCTCCCTGGTCAGGGACGTCACGGAGCTACTGGCGGAGCTCCCCCTGGAGCCTCCGCAGTCCCCCTACGAGCTCTCCGTCACCTACCAGGACCCCTGCCACCTGGCCCACGCCCAGGGGATAAAGGAGGCGCCACGACGTCTGTTACGCTCCATACCCGGTCTCCGTCTCTTAGAGATGGAGCACCCGGACCGCTGCTGTGGCAGCGCTGGCATCTACTCCCTGAACCATCCTGGCGTCTCCCTCTCCCTCCTCGAGGAGAGGATGGACGAAGTGCAGGCCACCGGGGCCAGGGTCATCGCCACCGCCAACCCGGGCTGCATGCTACAGTTGACAGCGGGCCTGCGGCGGCGAGGCCTGCCCGGACGAGTGGCCCATGTGGTCGAGCTCCTGGACGAGGCCTACCGGGCCACCGGGCCGCGCCGGGACGGGCCCGAGCGGGAGCGGCCTGAAATATGACCCGGCCTTCTCTCGTTGAAAAAAGACGGATACAATGACTGTGAGCAGCCGTCGTCAGGGGAAACCCCGGGGCCGGGGGAGAGGGCCATGACCGAACTGGAGCCTCACCGGCAGGAAGAGATGGAGAAGGCGCAGCGTCTGGCACAGGCTATCGACGACCTCCTGAAGGGGAACGACCCGGCCCTGGACGACGCCGAGCTGGCGGAGCTGCTGGAGGTGGCCCGTCTCCGCCACCGGCTCTCCCTCAACTGGATGCGACTGGCCAAGCGCTGGGAGGGGGACGTCTGGCGGCGAGTGCTGGAGCGCATCGACCACCACCAAGAGGCCCGGGACGAGGACCCGGGCAGCTAGCGCCCTCCCCCGCCTTATTGACAACCCCCCAACGCCTTCTCATCATACTAACCAAGGCTGGCCCCGCCAGCGCATTACACCCTCGGGTAGCTGCAAGGATGGCGCAGGAACTGGAGATACTGGCCGAAGGCGAAGCCCCCTATCTCCCCGTGGACCCCGACGGCTTCCGTGAGTGGGTCCGGGACCACAAGGATCGCTCCCTCCGTCCCAAGCTCATGTCGGAGCGGGAGGCCATCGAGCGCTTCGTCCAGGATGGGGACTACCTGGTATACGAGTGCAACTATCTGAACCGTGGCCCCGCCGCCCTCCTGAGGGAGATAATGCGCCAGCGCAAGCGGGACCTGTGGGTGGGCTGCAAGTTCACCTGGATAGACGTGGCGCTGCTGGTGGAGGCAGGCTGCGCCACCAAGATAGACGTGGGCTTCTTCCTTTACAGCGCCGCCATAGACCGGGCCGTCAAGGAGGGCCGGGTCCAGCTATACGAGTATTCCAACGTGGTGCTGACCAACCGCCTGCTGGCGGGGGCCATGGGCATCCCCTTCATCCCCGTGCGCTCCTTCGGGGGGACGGACGGCTTCAAGTACTCCGGGGCCAAGCTGGTGCGGGACCCCTACAGCGGACAGCCAGTGACCATTGTCCCCGCCCTCAATCCGGACGTCGCCATCATCCACGTCCATCAGGCGGATATCTACGGCAACGCCCGCATCTATGGCGTCGGCATATCGGACCTGGAGGCGGCCCTCGCCTCCAAGAAGGTCATCATCTCCACCGAGGAGATCGTGGACACAGAGGAGATACGGAGCGACCCCGGCCGCACCACCATACCCTACTTCCTGGTCAACGCCGTGGTCCACCTGCCCTTCGGCGCCTACCCGGGGGAGATGCCGGGCCGTTACTGCTCGGACGTGGAGCACTGCGTGGAGGTGGTGGGGGCCAGCATGCGGGGGCGACTGGACCAGTACCTGGAGAAGTGGGTCTACGGCGTCGGCAGCCACGCCGAGACGTTGGACAAACTGGTGGGCTACCAGAAGCTGGCCCAGATGGTGGAGCGGGCGACCATCAAGGAGGGGTACGGGCGATGATCGAGCTGAAGCAGCCTGTGGGACGCAAGGCGGCCCTATTCAACGAGCGGGAGCACCAGATCTGCGTGGTGGCCCGTCTGATAGAGGACGGCAAGGCCTACTGGATCGCCGCCGGGGGCTCCCCCATGGCCTCCATGCTCCTGGCCAAGCGACTCTACGCTCCCAACGCCGTCTACGTCACGGAGGACGGCATCGTCGCCCCGGAGCCGCTCATCCCCTTCGACCCCATGCAGCAGGTGGTGAGCCCGCGGGCCGGCTACCGCGCCCTCCAGTGGGCCAACATGAACCTCATAGGCGCCTACGCCCAGGCGGGAGTGCTGGACTACGGCATCCTCAACACCCTGCAGGTAGATCCCTACGGCAACATCAACTCCACCGCCCTGGGCGACTTCGAGGGGGGCGAGTACCGACGCTTCGGCGGCCCCGGCGGGGCCGATTCGGTGGCTGCCCTCTGCTGGCGCACCATCCTGCTGACGGATCACGACCGCCGCAAGTTCGTCCCCCGGGTCGACTTCATCTCGTCGCCTGGCTTCCTGGACGGCAGCGAGGGGGCGCGAGAGCGCTGGGGTCTGCCGCGGGGCACAGGACCCTACCTCCTCATCACCCCCTGGGCCATGTTCGATTACGAAGAGCGCTACATGCGCCTCGTCGCCATATCGCCCTTCGTCACTCTGGAGCAGGTGCTGGATGAGATGGGGTTCCGGCCCAAGATCGCCCCCCAGCTCCAGACCCTGGAGACGCCCACGGAAGAGGAGCTGACCATCCTCCGCACGGAGCTGGACCCTCGCGGCCAGATAACCCTGCCCGACAGCAGCCGCTGGGTGGCCCTCAACGACGATGGTAGCTACAGCTTCGTGGAGGCGGAGGCGAAGGCGGTGGACCCCAACCTCCCCCGCTGGTAGGGACTAACGGAAGAGGTCCCGCTCCGGGGGGCGGACCAGCTCGCGGGCGCTGCCCGGCCCCGGCTGGTAGGGGAACCCGCGGACGAGGGCCACCGGGACACGGGAGAGTTTGCCCATCACCAGCTCGGCGGCGGCCGCCAGCTCGTCGGCCACGGCCATGGTGCTGACCCGCAGTGTGTAGCCGTAGGGGTCCGTCTGGCCCACGTAGTCCAGGAAGGGGCTCATGCCCGCCACCCCCACAGCGACGTTGACGTGTCCCTCCCGCCACGGCCGGCCGAAGGTATCGCTTATGACGACGGCCACCTCCACCCCCGCCAGCTCGTGGAAGCGGCGGCGGAGGGCCTCGGCGGAGCGGTCCGGGTCTTCCGGCAGGAGGGCCACGTAGCCCTCGCCGGCCACGTTGGAGGAGTCCACCCCGGCGTTGGCGCAGACGAAGCCGTGCCTGGTCTCGGTGATGATGACGCCCCGCTCCGCCCGCACGATGCGCCGGCTCTCCCGCAGGACTACCTCCATCAGCCGGGGATCTTTGTCGTGCTCACGGGCCAGGCGCAGCGCCTCCGGCGAGGGGACAACCTCCGCCAGGGCCACCACCCGCCCTTCCGCCTTGGAGACTATCTTCTGGGTCACCACCACCACGTCCCCGGAGGCGATGGGCGTGCCCTGGGCGCGGGCCGCCTCCAGGACGAGGGGGGCCAGGTCGTCGCCCGGGCGCACCTCCCCCAGGCCAGTTATGGCGATGACCCGCACCTCAGGGGGCGTCAAGCCCGCCTCTCCCCGCTTCCCTAGCCGTAGGTCATGCCGCCGTCCACGGGGATGGCCTGCCCCGTTACGTAACGGGACTCATCGGAGACCAAGAAGGCCACCACAGAGGCCACATCCTCCGGCTCGGCCAGACGCCGCAGAGGTAATCGGCGGGCCACGGCCTCCCGCATGTCGCCGTACTTCTCGGTGAGGCGGGTGCGCACCATGCCCGGCTGGACGGCGTTGACCCGTATCCCCTCCCGCCCCAGCCGCTGCGCCAGGTGACGGGTGAGGCCCAACAGCCCTGCCTTGGCCGCCGGGTAGGCAGGGCCGACGTTGGCGCCGACGAGGGCGGCCACCGAGGACATGTTGACGATGGAGCCCGACCGCAGCCCCGCCTGGCGATAGGCCCGCACGTAGGCGCGGCAGCAGTAATAGGCGGAGGTCAGGTTCTGGTCTATGAAGAAGCGCCAGTACTCATCGTCGGTATCGGCGATGTCGACGCCCAGGCCCTGAGGGTTGTTGACGGGGTCCGGCCCCAGGGAGCTGCCAGCGTTGTTCACCAGGGCGTCCACCCTGCCGAAGCGGGCCAGCGCCGCGGCGAAAAGCTCGTCCACCTGACGGCTCACAGTGACGTCGCAGGGCTGGAGGAGCACGTCACGGCCACGCTCCCGGACGAGCTGTCCCGTCTCCTCCAGCATAGGCCAGTCATGGGGAGTGTCCAGGTCGCACAGGACCAGGTCAGCGCCGCCCCTGGCCAGCTCCAGAGCGATGGCGCGGCCTATGCCCCGGGCCGCTCCCGTCACCAGGGCCACCTTGCCCGACAGGTCTGGCATGGTCCACCTCCCGGCCTAAATGCCCACGATGCGGACACCGCTGCGCGCTTTGTAGATGCGGTTGATGTTGAGGAGGAGGGCCGTCCATTCCTCCAGATACTTGGAATTAGCCAGCACGCCCCCGTCCACCGCCCGCACGTATTCTATGGACTCCGCCAGTTGCATCACCTGCTTCTTGGCCGCCTTGTGGTCAGAGCATATGATAACGTCGCCCTGCATCGGCTTCTCCACCGTCTGCAGGAGGGTAGCGTCCAGGTGATGGAAGCCGCTGACGATGATGGCGTTGGGCACCAGGGAGCGTGCCTGCTGCGCCGCCGATCCCTCCTCCACGTCGATGGCCCGCACGCCGCTCTTGCTGAACTCCAGAGGCACCACCACGTCCACCAGCGTCTTACCCTCCATCAGGTCGGCCAGCGACTGCAGGGTCTCCCGGTGGGCCTCGTAGGGCACGGTGACGAAGACCAGGTCCGCCTGCTGGACCGCCTCGGCGTTCAGCATCCCCTGCACCTTGGCGTGGGGAACCTTCTCTCGCACCTTGGCCGCCGCCTGGGCCGCTCGCTCGTCGGACCGTGAGCCTATGAACACCTCCTCCCCTGCCTTGGCGAAACGCATGGCCAGCCCCAGGCCCTCCGGCCCCGTCCCGCCAATGAAAGCGATGCGCGTCATTCTCCTGTCCTCCTGACTGTGTGCTCGTCGCCTCAGCCTGTATTATGGCACTGGGGAGAGGAGCAGGAACAGCCTGCGGAAAGCGAAGGACGCCGGTGCGGCGCCTGGCCCTGACAGCCATTTACGCCTCCCTGCTTCTCCTTGCGGCCGGCTCCGTCGCCTGGGGGCTGATGCGCCTGGCCCGCGGGCCCGCCCCCTCCGGCCCCGTCCAGGCGGCGGCCCAACGCTACAGCTACGACATAGTCCGCTGGCACATCTACGCCGTCCCCCAGAAGCTGGCGAGCTGGCTGGGCGAACTGCGGCCGGGCGCCAGACGCCAGAGCGATGACGACGTCCTCATCGCCTTCTTCGCCCGGCTGCGAGAGCTCCGGGCCCTGGAGACGACGGGGGCAGACCTCCCCTCATCCCTCCGCTATGCCCGCGCCGAGGCCCTCCGCCGGGAGCTGAAGGACATGGAAAACGATGTCGAGCGGGTCTTGGAGAGACGGCTGACGGCGGTGCTGCGGGAGCAGGGGATCACTCTTCGTCCCCCTCTCTTCCAGGGGGTGGAGCTGGTCTTCCCCCCGGTGGCCGTGGAGCTGGACGCTCCTCCCAAGGTGCTGGCCATCTCTCCCCGCGACCACATAGAGTTGACGGCCGCCTACCTCCTGCAGCCCGACCTGGGAGAGCTGGAGCGGGACGCCATAGAGGACAGGGCGAGCGCCCTGGGGATGGCCGCCCTGGTGGCGGACGTGGGCGCCCTGGGCAGCTACCCCAGCGCCGTCCCTCCCCTGCTGGACTACCAGGCCCTCATGGAGACGGTGGCCCATGAGTGGGTTCACCAGTATCTCGCCCTCTTCCCCCTGGGACGTCACTACTTCCGGGACGACGAGACGCGCACCCTCAACGAGACGGTGGCCAACATAGCCGGCCGGGAGCTGGGCAGGCTCATCGTCCAGCGCTATCCCCTCCCTCTGCCCACGGCCTCGCAGGCGCCCTCCCCCCAGGTGGCCAGCGAGCTCCGCCAGCTACGGCTGGACGTGGAGTCCCTCCTGGCCAGAGGACAGGTGAAGGAGGCCGAACAGCTCATGGAGGCCAAGCGCCGCGAGCTGGCAGCGCGGGGGTTCTACATACGGAAGATAAACCAGGCCTACTTCGCCTTCTACGGCCTCTACGGCGACTCGCCCGTCTCTACCAGCAGCGTCGGCCCCAAGCTGACCAGACTGCGAGAGGAATCGGGCAGCCTGGCCCGGTTCCTGTCCAGGGCGGCCGGCATCACCAGCGTGCAGGAGCTGGACACCCTGTTGGCAAGCAGCCGCTGAGGGATGGAGCGGCGGCCTAGCCCCTCTCCAGGGAGACGGGCACCTCCATCACCTTCACCCGCGGCATCTTCTGCAGGTAAGGCTTCAGACGGAGGATGGTCTGGTTGTGGAGGAGCCTCTCCCACCAGTGGGCTATCTTCAGCCGCGGCAGTAACACCACGATGACCTCCCCTGGCTCCGTCCGCAACAGATGCTCGATATAGGTGAGCATGGGGGAGAGGAAGGCCCTGTAGGGCGACTCGATGATGAGGAGGGGAACATCGGGCAGCAACCGCTCCCAACGCTCCCGGAACGCCTCGGCCGCGGAACGTTCATCGGTGATGTGGACGGCAGTCATCCGGGCCCCCCATTCCCGGGCCAGACGGACCGCCGCCAGGGTGATGCGGTCCAGGTCGTTGACAGGGATGACGACGTGGCGGCGGCGGGCCTCCGGCGCCATGGGGGCGCTCAGGGGGCCGCCGATCTCCCTGACCTCTTCGTCCGTCACCTTGACGAGAGAGTCGAAGCGGCGGTAGTGGCGATGTATCAGGCTGAAGAGGACGATGAGGGCCAGCATGAGGAGGAGGGATATCCAGGCGCCGTGGGTGAACTTGGTGAGGACGAAGATGATGGCGACCAGAGCGGTCGCCGCTGCTCCTACAGCGTTGAAGACAATGCTGAGCTGCCATCCTGGCTCGCGGAAGCGCAGCCAGTGCCCGACCATCCCTGTCTGGGAGAGGGTGAACGCCAGGAACACGCCCACAGCGTAGAGGGGGATCAGGCGAGTGACGCTGGCGTTGAAGAACACCAGGAGGACACCGGCTCCCAAGGCCAGGGCCAGGATGCCGTTACTGAAGGCCAGGCGGTCGCCCTTGAAGGTGAACTGCCGCGGCAGATAGCCATCGCCGGCCAGGATGGCCGAGAGCCTGGGGAAATCGGCGAAGGAGGTATTGGCGGCCAGAAAGAGGACCATGGCCGTAGCTGCCTGATAAAGGTAATAGAGAGGCCCTTCCCCCAATATCAGGCGTCCCAACTGGGAGACGGTGGTCTCCCGCTCCTCGGGCACCAGCCCGTAGCGGCTGCTGAGAAAGGTAATGCCCAGGAAGAGGAAGGCCAGGATGATGGCCATCCAAGTAAGAGTGATGCGAGCGTTGCGGCTCTCCGGTGGCTTGAAGGCCGGCACGCCGTTGGATATGGCCTCCACGCCCGTGAGGGCGGCGCTGCCGGACGAGAAGGCGCGCAAGATAAGGAAGAGACCCAGAGCCTCCTGTGGCTCGATGGGGTGTCGGGGCGGAGCGGCGTGCAGCCACGTGCCCGGCGCCTCCCCCAGAGTCACCTTCACCAGACCGAGCCCGATGACCGTCCCCATAGCGAGGATGAAGAAGTATGTCGGTGCGGCGAATATGGTGCCGGACTCCCGTATGCCCCGCAGGTTCCCCCAGGTGAATACGGCTACTGTGGCCAGTGCCATAGGCACCCGCAAGTCAAAGAGCTGAGGGACGGCAGAGGTGATGGCCGCCACACCCGCCGCCACGCTGACCGCCACGGTCAGGGTATAGTCCACGAGCAGGGCCGCAGCCGCCAGCAGTCCCGGGAGGACGCCCAGGTTCTCATGGGCCACGATGTACGCACCGCCACCGCTGGGATAGGCCTTTATAGTCTGGTGGTAGGAGAGCACTACCAGAGTCAGGAGGCCGACGATGGCCAGGGCTATGGGCAGGGAGAGGGAAAGGGCCCCCGAGCCGGCCAGGGCCAGCACGATGAGGATCTCTTCCGTGGCGTAGGCGGAGCTGGAGAGGGCGTCCGAGGCGAAGACGGCCAGCGCCTTCACCTTGGTCAGCCGCTCATGGATGGCCTGAGAGGTGGCGAAGGGGCTGCCGATGAGGACGCGGCGGGCGTCGGCCAGGTAGCGGCCCAGGGTGTCCAGGGGCCGGCTGGCCAGACGCGTCGCTTCCAGGTGGCCAGGGGCCACCCGGGTAAAGGCCCGCCGCCGGGGGACGATGCGCAGGTAGGGGGTGCGGGCGGTGGTGCCGTAGCGCACCTCCCGCAACTCCACATCGATATCGGGGTGGACCGGCGGCCGGCCTCTCTCCTCCCGCGGGATTACCAGTCGGGCATGGTCATCTGGAGCGGGGAGCGGCTCCTCCTCCGGCGCCGCCGGCGGGGCCTCCCCCTCTCCTCGGCCGGGGCGCCTGACCCTCACGAAGGACGGCCGGCGCTCCCTATTCTTGCGGTCGTCGCTGCCCATGCGACACGGGACTCTCCCGGCCTAAAAGGGTAGCAGCAGGCGGGCCAAGGGGCCACAGGCCACGTCACTCGCTGTTCTGGTCAGGGCTGGGGGCCAGGATGTCCTGCAACAGCTCGCCCGCCGGGCCGGGCCCCTCGTTGCCGCGGCCGCGCTGGTTGGCGCCGCTCGATGGCGTAGGGGTGACGGTCGGGGTGGGCGTGGGTGAGGGCTTGGGGGCGGGGGTGGGCGTGGGGGTGGGCGTGGGAGTAGGCACGGGGGTGGGCGTGGGGGTGGGGGTAGGCGTCACCTCGGGCTCCACGCCGCCGGTGGGAGAGCGACAGAGGCCGGCCTTGGTCACCGGGACGTCCTTCACGAAGACCTCCATGGTGCCGCTGCACTCGGCGAAGATGACGTCCGGCGGCACAGGGAAGGCACGGGGCGGCAGCCCCAGATAGTTGTGGGCCTGCCGCATGAACTGCCGCCACATGGGCCCCGAGCCGGCGAAGCTGAAGGCGCCCTCCGCCATGGGGGTGCCATCGGTGTTGCCCATCCAGACGCCCACCACCAGGTCGGTGGAGTAGCCGATGACGACGTTGTCCCGGAAGGAGTGCTCGGTGCCCGTCTTGGCCGCCACGGGACGGTCGATGGTGAGGTTGCTCCAGGGGACGCCGTTCTTAGAGAGGATGTCGGTGATGAGGTAGGCGAAGCCGGGGCGCACTACCTGCTGGGACTGGGGCTTGTATTCGTAGAGGACCTTGCCGCTGCGGTCCTCGATACGCAGGACGGGCGCAGGGTCGAGGCGACGGTAGCCCTCCGGCAGGCCGTCCTGGACGGTGGGCATTCCCACCATCGTCCCCAGGTTGGCCAGGACGGAGTAAGCGTAGGTCATGTCCACCAGGCGGACCTCACAGGCGCCCAGGGTGAAGCGGTCGCCGCAGAAACGCTGGGTGATGGGGGTCTGGCAGTCAGCGGCGCCGTGGGTGTTGGTCACGGTGACGCCGAGACGGACGGAGGTGCGGGTGACGTTGCTCAGCCCGACGGCCATGAGGGTGCGGACGGCGGCCGTGTTGACGGACTCGGAGAGGGCGCGGCGCACCGTGATCTTGCCCAGGTATTGCCGATTCCAGTTCTCCACCGGTGCGGGGGGCGTGCCCGTGGTGAGGGGGGCATCGTCGATGAAGGTGGAGGGCACCCAGCCGTTCTCGAAGGCGGTCAGGTAGGTGAAGACCTTCATGGCGGAGCCGTGGGAGCGACACATAGCGGCCACGTTCACGTTCCCCTGGACGTGGGGGTCGTCAGTGTTGAAGTAGTCGCGGCCGCCCACCATGGCCAGGATCTCGCCCGTGTCGGGGCGGATGGCCACTATGGCGCCGTTGTGGGCGCCGAAGCGCTCGCCCACCTGGCCGAGCACCTGGCTGACGGTCTCCTCGCCCAATAGCTGGAGCCCCAGGTCCAGGGTGGTGGTGATCCTGAGGCCACCCTTGTCTATTATCTCTTCGCACTTGAGCCCCTCAGGGGGCTCGAAGAGGCCGTGCTGGCACATGCGGACTACCTCGCGGGCGGTGTAGTCCACGAAATGGCCCGCCAGCTTGGGGAAAGCAGCTGGCTGGGCCTTGATCTGCTCCTGCCGGGCGGCCTCTATCTGCTCAGGGGTGATGGCGATCCCCTTCTCCCTGAGGATGGGGATCTCGTTGACCTGTTCCAGGTGCTTCAGCATCAGGTCCAGAACCTGCTGACGCCGGGCCTCGGCCCGCTCCTGATTCTCCGGCACGGCCGGGGAGTAGCTGGCCGGCGCCTGAGGGAGGCCGGCCAGCATGGCCGCCTCCGCCAGCGTCAGGTCTTTGGCCGATTTGCGGAAGTAGTTCTGGGCAGCCGCCTCCACGCCGTAGGCATTATTGCCATAGAAGACCTGGTTCAGATACCACTCCAGGATCTGGTCGTCGGAGTAGTGGCGCTTCAGCTCCAACGCCAGCACCACCTCCTTCACCTTGCGGTCGATGCGGCGCTCGAAGCGCTCCTCCTCGCTGATGTAGAGGTTCTTGACGAGCTGCTGGGTGATGGAGCTGCCGCCGGAGCCGGCCAGGAAGCCGGGGCCGAAGGGCGTGAAGTTCTCCAGGAAGGCCCGGGCCAGCCCCCGGAAGTTCACGCCCGGGTTCTCGTAGAAGCTGGCGTCCTCGGTGGCTATGGTAGCGGCGATGAGGTAGGGGGAGACCTCGGAGAGGGGGATAGGGCGGTAGAGGCCCCCAATAGGGTCCGCCCCGCGATAGAGAAACTGGCCGTTGCGATCGTAGAAGCTGCTGCTCTGCCAGTCCATCTGGGCGATGAGCTGGTCAGGCGGGACCATGCCGTTGGCATAGGAACGGTAGACGGCATAGGCGGCGCCAGCGCCCGCCCCCATCAGGGCCAGGCAGAGCAGGAAGACAACTCCCAGGGCCGCCCACCAGCGGGCGCGGCCGGCGCTGGCCGTCTGCACGCGGGCCCGGCGCAGCCGCGCCCGACGTTGTCGCAGCACTCTATTCATTCTTCTCTTATAAGAACAACGAAATGGGACAGCCCGAAGATCCTCAGGGGCGTCATTTCCAGCCTCTGGAGGGCTCTCAGGCCCCGCCCCAGGAGGGGACGACGTGCCACCATGTGGTCGAACCCTGGGAGCACCTGGGTGTGGACGAGGGGGCGCAGGGGCAGGCCCTGCCAGAGGCGACGCAGGCCGGCCGCGGTGTAGACGCGGGCGTGGGGGACGAGCCTGTCCCTCAGGAAGTCCGGCAGGTAGTTGACCAGGGGGATGTTGCCGAAGACGTAGCGCCGGCCCAGGAAGATGCCATGGGTCTCGAAGGGGTAGAGACGGTTCGGGCAGAAGATGACGATGTGTCCTCCCGGCGCCACCACGCGGCAGGCCTCCCGCAGGGTGGCGGCGTCATCGCTCACGTGCTCAATGACCTCGTGCAGGAGGGCCACGTGGAAGGCGCCGTCGCGGAAGGGAAGGGCCTCGCCCACCGCCTGCACCAGGCCCGGCAGCTCCTGGCTGGCCACCAGCAGCCGCTCCCGGTCCAGCTCTATGCCGTAGACGTAGTCCGAGAGCTGGCGCAGCCGCCGCACGAACATACCCACCCCACAGCCGATGTCCAGGATGCGCCGCCCCTCCAGGGGAACGTAGCGCCGCAGCAGGGCCAGGCGTCGCTCCAGGCCGGCCGTCCAGACCTGGCTGGGGTGGCCTAGGGTGGCGCGTTTGTCAACCGTAGGGGGGCGGGCGCTGCCAGCCATGTCAGGCGGTGCTGCAGGTATACCCTTCGTGGTAACCCATGCTCCGACTCGTCTATAATAAATCGGCGAAGAGGGGGGCGCCAGCGCCCCGGGGAGGCCCGCATGCCCATAGACCGTGAGCAGGTGGTCCACATAGCCCGGCTGGCCCGCGTCGGCCTCACGGAGGAGGACATAGCCAAGTTCCGGGAGCAGCTCTCCCAGATACTGGACTACTTTCAGGTGCTAGAGGAGCTGGATACCGCCGAGGTGCCCCCCACCTCTCACGTCCTCCCCCTCCAGAACGTGATGAGGGAAGACCAGCCCCGCCCCAGCCTCTCTCCCGAGGAGGTGCTGGCCAACGCTCCCCGCCGGGAGGGGGACTACTTCCAGGTGCGGGCCGTATTTGAGGAGTGAGGAGGTCGGAGGCGTCCCCACATGACCTATCCCCCCGAGCTGGTCAGGCTGACGCTCCACGAGGCGGCGGAGCTGCTGGCCCGTCGTCAGGTCTCTGCCCGGGAGCTGACGGAGGCAACCCTGGAACGTCTCCAAGAGGTGAACGGGAGGCTCAACGCCTTCATCACCGTCACGGCCGACCTAGCCCTGGCTCAGGCCGAGGAGGCGGACCGTCGCCTCTCCCGCGGTGAGGCGACCCCGCTCACCGGCATCCCCGCCGCCATCAAGGACAACATCTGCACCCGTGGCGTCCTCACCACCTGCGGCTCACGCATCCTCCACAACTTCGTCCCCCCCTACGACGCCACGGTGGTCCAGAAGCTGCAGCGGGCCGGCCTGGTGATGCTGGGCAAGACCAACATGGACGAGTTCGCCATGGGCTCCTCGGGGGAGAACTCGGCCTACGGGCCGACCCGCAACCCCTGGGACGAGGAGCGGGTGCCCGGCGGCTCCTCCTCCGGCTCCGCCGCCGCCGTAGCCGCAGACGCCTGCTTCTACGCCCTAGGGAGCGACACTGGCGGCAGCATCCGTCAGCCAGCCTCCCTCTGCGGCGTGGTGGGGCTCAAGCCTACCTACGGCCGCGTCTCTCGTTACGGACTGGTGGCCTTCGCCTCCTCCCTGGACCAGATCGGCCCTCTCACCAAGGATGTGCGGGACGCCGCCCTCGTCCTCCAGGCCATCTCCGGCCACGACCCCAACGACTCCACCTCCGCCCCGGTGGAGGTGCCGGACTACGCCGCCTCTCTGGTGCCGGACGTCAGGGGGCTGCGCATCGGCGTGCCGCGGGAGTACCTGGGGGAGGGGATAGAGGAAGGCTCCAGGCGGGCCGTCCTGGCCGCCATCGCCCGCCTGGAGGAGCTGGGCGCCCTGGTGGACTGGGAGGCTTCCCTCCCCAGCACGCCCTACGCCCTCGCCTGCTATTACATCGTCGCCCCCAGCGAGGCCTCCGCCAACCTGGCCCGTTACGATGGCGTCAAGTACGGCTACGCATACACCGAGGGCGCCTCCATGTGGGAGGAGATGGAGAAGACCCGTCAGCTCGGCTTCGGCGACGAGGTGAAGCGGCGCATCATGCTGGGCACCTACGCCCTCTCCGCTGGCTACTACGATGCTTACTACCTGAAGGCCCTCAAGGTGCGCACCCTCATCCGCCGCGAGTTCGAGGCCGCCTTTCAGCGCTACGACGTCCTGGTGACGCCCGTCTCCCCCACTCCCGCCTTCCGCCTGGGCGAGAAGGCCCAAGACCCCCTTCAGATGTACCTGAGCGACGTCTTCACCATCCCGGTGAACATCGCCGGGCTACCGGCCATCTCCGTCCCCTGCGGCCTCAGTCAGGGACTTCCCGTCGGCCTCCAGATCATCGGCCGTCCCTTCGACGAGCCCACCGTCCTGCGGGTGGCCTACGCCTACGAGCAGGCGACGGAGTGGCGGGGCCTGGGAGGAGGGGCATCATGAGGGAGGGCTCCACCGGCACCGTCCTGGCCGTCTGCCTGAGCCCGCGGGGCGGCATACCCAAGTACCCTCAGGAGCAGGTGAGCGTCGGCCCCCACGGCGTGGAGGGTGACTACCACTGCGGCGCCTTTCGCGTCAGCAGCCGCACCGGCCAGCGTCTCCCCAACCTGCGGCAGGTCTCCGTGTGCGCCCAGGAGGTCTACGATGAACTGGAAACCACACTGGGCGTGCGCATACCGCCTGGAGGCTTCTCCGAGAACGTCCTGGTGCAGGGCCTGGGCGACCTGAGCGACCTGCAACCAGGCGACCTGCTGCGCTTCTCCTCCGGCGTCGTCCTGGAGGTGACGGGGCAGAACGTCCCCTGCGCCAATCTGATGGTCTATCATCCCCTGGTGCCGCGCCTCGTCTACGATCGGCGGGGCGTGGTGGCCATCGTGCGAACGCCCGGCGCCCTCCGCGCCGGGGACACGGTGGAGGTCGTCCCCGCCAGCCAGCGGGCCGTCCATCCCTGAGACACAGCGCCCGGGCGGAACCATCGCTCGGCGGCGCCGTTTCTAATTCGAGGGGTGACAAATCAGGGGACACTTTGCTACCATCTTGACAAAGTTTCCCATTATGGCTACCTGAGCGGGAGGACGCAGAGGTGAGCGAAGGCCCGGCTGTCTCCGGTGGAACCTTTATCTCGCGCAAGGTGCAGGCCATACCGTCGTCTGGCATACGTCGCTTCTTCGAGCTCATCGCCTCCATGGACGGCGTCGTATCCCTGGGCGTGGGGGAGCCGGACTTCGTAACGCCGGAGGCCTTCTCACAGGCCGCCTTCCGGGCCGTGGCGGACGGCCACACCCATTACACCTCCAACTACGGCCTCTTGGAGCTGCGGGAGGCCCTGGCCGAGCACCTGGAGAGGCTCTACGGCGTCCGCTATGACCCGGAGAGCGAGATCATCATCACAGTGGGAGTGAGCGAGGGCCTCCTGTTGGCCACCCATGCCCTCCTCGACCCGGGCGACGAGATGCTCTGTCCCGACCCTTACTACGTGGCCTACCTGCCCGTCTGCGTCCTGGCCGGCGCCACCTTCGTGCCGGTGCCCACCCACTTCGAGGACGATTTCCGCCTGCGGCCGGAGGAGCTGGAGGCCCGCATCACCCCCCGGAGCAAGGCCCTCCTACTGGGCTACCCGGCCAACCCCACCGGGGCCCAGATGAGCCGTGAGGAGCTCTACGCCATCGCCCAGGTGGCGGAGCGACACGACCTCATCATCATCTCTGACGAGATATACGACCGTCTGGTCTACGAGATGCCCCACACCTGCTTCGCCTCCCTGCCCGGCATGAAGGAGCGGACGGTGCTTCTGGGCGGCTTCTCCAAGGCCTACGCCCTCACCGGCTGGCGGGTGGGCTGGGCCTGCGCCCCTGCCCCCATCCTGGAGGCGATGATGAAGGTGCACCAATACGTCATCATGTCCGCCCCCACGCCCAGCCAGTACGCTGCCCTGGCCGCCCTGCGAGAGGGAGAGGTGGAGTGCCAGCGCATGGTGGCGGACTTCGCCGAGCGCCGCCGCTTCGTGGCGAGGGCGCTGCAGGAGATGGGGCTCCCCTTCTCGCCCCCCATGGGGGCCTTCTACGTCTTCCCCAGCGTCCGTCACACCGGCATGGACGACGTCCAGTTCGCCGAGGCGCTGTTGAGGGAGGAGAAGGTGGCCGTCATCCCGGGCTCCGCCTTCGGCGAGGGCGGGCGGGGCCACGTGCGCATCTGCTATGCCGCCCCCTGGCCCCACCTGCAGGAGGCCATGGAGCGAATGGCGCGGTTCCTGCGTCGCCTCTAGCGCCAGAGATCGCCGCCGGCTCTGGCTACCACCTCGCGCACCACCCCTGGCGCCCCCACTACCACCGCCTCGCTATCGATACGGGCGGGAGCGCCCCGCCAGTCCAGGGCCAGCCCTCCCGCCTCCTCCACCAGAAGGATGCCGGCGGCCACATCCCATGGTTTCAGGTGGCAGTGCAGGTAGACGTCCAGCCGTCCGCAGGCGGCGTAGGCCAGCCCCAGGGCAGCCGAGCCCATAAGCCGGAAGCCCAGGAAGCGGGGCCACAGAGAGCGGACGAAGTCCAGCAAACGGGCCGCCCGCTCGTCGTCGTAGCCCAGGTCAAGCCCCAGGAAGGAGGTGGCCATCCCCGGCGAAGTGGAGGCGCGGACCGGCGCCCCGTTGAGGAGCGTCCCCTGGCCCCGCTGGGCCACGAACTCCTCCCCGGCGATGGGCTGATAGGTGAGGGCCAGCACCGGCCGCCCGTCCCAGCACAGGGCGATGCTGAAGCAGAAGTGGGGGATGCCCCGCGAGAAGTTAGTGGTGCCGTCCAGGGGGTCCACCACCCAGAGCCAGCCCTCGTCCAGGGGCGGCGGGGCGGACGTCGCCTCCTCCGCCAGGACGGGGCAGTCCGGGTACTCCCGCTGGAGAAGCTCCAGCGTCTCCCTCTGCACCAGGAGATCGGCCTCGGTGACGAAGTCACGGCGGCCTTTGGCCCGCACCTCCTGCTGGGAACCGAAGCGCTCCCGCAGGAGCTGGCCCGCCCTCTCGGCGCAGCGCCTGGCCACCTCCAGTGCGCTGGACCCACTGCGGGAGACGAGGGTGCCTGGCGTCACGCCGACCCCCGGACGGGGATGGGTGGCCTCTCCAACGGTGGGGCGAGCACGACGGCGGCCATCCCTACATGCGGTCGGGGGCGGACATGCCCATCAGGTGGAGGGTGCGGGCCAGCACCAGCTTGGCAGCGGCCACCAGCTTCAGGCGGGCCTTGGAGAGGGCCACATCGTCCGAGACCACCCGACAACGCTCGTAGAAGTCGTGGAAGGAGGTGGCCAGGTCTATGGCGTAGTAGGGGAGCAGGTGGGGCTCCAGCTTCAGGCAGACCGTCTCCACCAGCTCCGGCAACCGCACCAACTGGCGTACCAGCGCCAGCTCCGAGTCGTCCGTCAGGAGGGAGACGTCGCCGTCGCTGAAGTCGCCGATGCGCTCCCGGGCGTGCATGAGGATACCGGCCATACGGGCGTGGGCGTACTGCACATAGTAGACCGGGTTCTCCGCCGACTGCCGCTTTGCCAGCTCCAGGTCGAAGTCCATGTGCGACTGGGGGGCACGGGAGAGGAAGAAGAAGCGGGCGGCGTCGCGTCCCACCTCCTCCACCACCTCCCGCAGGGTGATGATGTCGCCGGCCCGCTTGGATACCCGCACCTCCTCGCCGCCGCGGCGGATGGTGACCAGCTGGTGGGTGATGATGACCAGCCTCTCCGGGTCAATGCCCAGGGCGGCCACCGCCGCCTTCATGCGGGGGACGTGGCCCTGGTGGTCAGCGCCCCAGATGTCCACCACGCGGTCGAAGCCGCGCACGACGAACTTGTGATAGTGGTAGGCGATGTCGGAGGCGAAGTAGGTGGGCTTGCCGTTGGAGCGCACTAGGACGTTGTCCCGGTCGTCTCCCAGGGAGGAGGAGGTGAACCAGACGGCGCCCTCCTTCTCGGTGACGAAGCCGCTCTCCCGCAGCCGCTCCATGGCCTGCTGGAAGACGTCCGGGTAGAGGGAACGCTCGCTGAACCAGGAATCGTAGTGGACGCCAACGGTGGCCAGGTCGGCCCGTATGCGGTCCAGCATCTTGCCGATGCTCAGGTCATGCATCTCTGGCGGGTAGGGGCCACCCTGATAGCCCAGGAAGCGGTCGCCGTACTCCTCCTTGATCTCCCGCGCCAGGTCTATGACATACTCGCCGGTGTAGGCGCCGGGCGGCACCTGGACATCGATGCCGAAGAGCTGCTGGTAGCGGGCGTAGACGGTGGCGGCGAAGGTCTCCGTCTGGGTGCCGGCGTCGTTGACGTAGTACTCCCGCTCCACCTGGTAGCCGGCGGCTGTCAGGGCGGAGGCGATGGTGTCGCCGATGGAGAGGCCGCGGCCGGTGGCCACCGTCAATGGCCCCGTGGGGTTGGCGGAGACGAACTCCACCTGCACCCGTTGCCCTCGGCCGAAGTCCAGGCGCGGGTAATCCTCGCCCTGAGCCAGCACCTCCTCCACCTGCCGGCGCAGCCAGGCCGGCGAGAGGCGGAAGTTGATGAATCCGGGCGGGGCCACCTCCACGGCGGCCAGGACATCGTTGGCCTGGATGAGGCCGGCGATGGCGCTGGCCAGCTCCAGGGGCGAGGTGCGGGCCGCCCGGGCCAGCCTGAGGGCGATGTTGGAGGCGTAGTCGCCGTGCTCGGGGCGCTGGGGACGCTCCACGGTGGACTCCGGCAGGTGCACCTGGGGCAGCACCCCCGCCTCCTGCGCACGCCGGGCCGCCGCCTGGACCAGCGCCTCTATCTCTCGTCTGGCCATCCTCGTGCTGGGCTCCTTCTCTTCCACGGCGCCCCCCGCAGAAGGGAGCGTTCTTGCTGTCCGTCTCCGGGACCGGGCCGGCTGGCCCTCCGAGTGAAAGCGGGCCAAGGCCATTCTAGCGCAGGCAGAGCGGAGAATCATCCCGTCGGGGCGCTGGCGGGCGGCGTCAGGCCAGCGGCATCGAAGGGGAAGGCCCTTCGCTCCAGCAGCTCCAGGAGCTCCCGGACGGCGGCGCGGGCCCCCTGCACCAGCCTGGCAGGGTAGTGCAGGAGACGGGCATTGGCCTCGAATTCTTCCTCGTCGAGGAGACGGTAGCTGCCGTCCGGCCGGACGACTATGTCCAGATCCAGGTCCACGTAGCGGATGGTGCGCCCGTCGAACTCTACGGGGGTGCCGATGTTGCAGTACCAACCCCGCAGGTGTCCCGCCTCGTCCAGCCGGCGGTAGACGATGTACCAGCGGTCCGTCCAGTAGTAGGTCAGGGAGTCGGTAGTGGGGAGCCAGGGGCCGCGGGCCAGCTCCACCGGCACCCCCGCCCGGTGCCAGAGGACGATGAGGGAGCCCCGTCGCTCCACCAACCAGCCTGCCTGACGACGGTGGAAGGAACCGTCGAACTTGGTGGAGAGGACGGCTACCTCCCTGCCCCGGCCGGGCATTAGCTCACCTCGGCGGTGATGCGGCCCCACCACTGGGCCATGCGACGGGCGAGGGCGGCGTGCTGGGGCTGCCGCAGCTCCGGGTCGGCCTCCAGGACGCGGGTCGCCTCCTTGCGGGCCAGCTCTATCAGCTCCACATCGGTCAGGCTGGCCACCCGCAGGTCGGGCAGGCCGGACTGGCGCACGCCGAAGTACTCTCCCGGCCCCCGCAGGCGCAGGTCTTCCTCGGCCAGCTTGAAGCCGTCATAGGTGGTCTCCAGGATGCGGAGCCGCTCCTGGGCCTCCTCCGACGGGTTCTCCGAGAGGAGGAGACAGAAGGCCTGGCGCTCGCTGCGACGGACGCGGCCCCGGAACTGGTGGAGCTGGGCCAGGCCGAAGCGGTCGGCCCCTTCAATGAGGATGACGGTGGCGTTGGGGACGTCCACCCCCACCTCCACCACTGCCGTAGTCACCAGAATGTCGATCTCGCCGTCCCGGAACGCCCGCATGACGGTCTCCCGCTCGCTGGGGGGCATGCGTCCGTGGAGGAGGCCGAGGCGAAGGTCAGGGAAGACGTGACGGGAGAGCCGCTCGTACTCGGCGGTGGCGGCGCGCGCCGCCACCGCCTCCGACTCCTCGATCAGGGGGCAGACGATGTAGGCCTGCCGTCCCTGGGCCACGTGTCGGCGGATGAAATCGTAAGCCTGCTGCCGCTCACGAGGCCGCAGCCGGTAGGTCTTCACCGGCGGACGGCCGGGCGGCATCTCGTCCAGCACGGTTATGTCGAGGTCGCCGTAGATGGTGAGGGCGAGGGTACGCGGTATGGGGGTGGCGGTCATCACCAGGACGTGGGGCGATTGTCCCTTCTCCCGCAGGGCCGCCCGCTGGACGACCCCGAAGCGGTGCTGCTCGTCGATGACGGCCAGGGCCAGGCGGGGGAAGGTCACCTCCTCCTGGATGAGGGCGTGGGTGCCCACCACGATGTCCACCTCACCCCGGGCGATGGCCGCCTGGGCCGTCGCCTTCTCCGCAGGCCTCATGCTCCCCACCAGGAGGCCGATGCGCAGGGGCCGGTCCAGGAAGGGAGGGAGGGCCACCGCATACCCCGGGCCGGCCAGGGCGAACCAGGGACCGTCGTCGGATGGCCCCTCGTCCCGGGCGCCGAAGAGGCCCCGCAGGGTGCGGTAGTGTTGCTCGGCCAGGATCTCGGTGGGGGCCATCAGCGCCCCCTGGCAACCGGCGACAGCAGCGGCCAGGAGAGCGGCGGCGGCCACCACCGTTTTGCCGCTCCCCACGTCCCCCTCCAGAAGCCGGTTCATGGGGACCTCCCGGGAGATGTCCGCCATCACCTCGGCTATGGCCCGTCGCTGGGCGCCGGTGAGGGAGAAGGGGAGGGAGGCCACGAATCCCTCCAGCACCCGGTCCGGCAGGCGCAGGACGGGCGCCCTGGCCCCCGTCTGCCACTCCCTGCGACGTCGCACCACGCCCAGCTCCACCACCAGCAGCTCCTCCAGGGCGAAGCGGCGGCGGGCGGCCGCCGCCCTCTCCCAGGAGTCCGGGAAGTGGACCTGCCAGAGGGCCTCGGCCACCGGCGGGAGGGCCAGGCGGGCCCGCATCTCCTGGGGCAGCACCTCCTCCACGGCATCAGCGGCGAGCTCCAGGGCCTCCCGGACGAGGCGGCGCAGGGTGCGCTGGGGCAGCCCCTCCGTGGTCCGGTAGACGGGCACCAGGCGGCGAGTGTTGAGGGCCTCCTGGTCCAGCGTCTCCCACTCCGGGTTCTCCATCTGGCGCTGACCGCGGAAGAGGGTGACCCGGCCCGAGAAGGCGGCCGTCATGCCGGGGCGGAGCTGGCGGGCCACGTGGGTCTGCCCCCACCAGAGGATGCGCAGGGTGCCCGTCCTGTCTCCCACTATCGCCTCGGTGGCCTTGCGACGGCCAATGGTGACCTGGGAGGCGCTCCACACGCTGGCTATCACCGTCTGCTCCTCCCCCGGGAGCAGTTCGGCGATGGGCCGCATGGCGGCGTAATCGTTGTAGCGGTGGGGGAAGTGGAAGAGGAGGTCTCGGACGGTGGCTATCTGGAGACGCTCCAGGCGGGAAAGGAGCCCCCGCCCGGTCCCCGGCAGGGCCGTCACCGGGGAATCGGGACTGACCTCCCCTCTCCCGGGCGCCTGGCGGCGCCGCTCCCGGGGCGGGCGCGGGGGCAGCCCGCCGCTCCCCTTGAGTCCCTCCAGGAGGGCTTCCACTATCCGCCGTCGCTGGATGGGGTGAAGGGAGCGGTAGCCCCTCGTGGGGAGGGCGGAGAGCACCTTGCGCACGGGGTGCCCGTCCGGCAGGGGGTTCTCCAGGAGGAAGCGGCGCAGGTAGGCGTCCAGCCCCCCCATCACCGCCGTGTCGGCGTATTGCTTGGCCTTCTCCAGCTCCAGGACTTTGCGCAGGTGCTCAAGAGGCCCGGCCAAAGGGCTATTCTTCCCCCTCCATGACGCCGACGCCTATGACCCCCGGACCGCCGTGCGTCCCCACCACCGGGCCGATGCGGGTCAGGTAGGCCCGGGCCTGGGGCAGGGCCGCAGCGAGGCGGGCCAGGAGGGCCTCCGCCTCCTCGCGCGTGGTGGTGTAGCCTACCCCCACCTCGGTGGCCCTGGGATAGGCGACGGCCATCTGGTACAGCCTCTCCAGCGCTTGCGCCCGGGTGCGCACCCTTCCCTCCGGGTGCACCTCGCCGTCCCGCAGGGAGAGGATGGGCTTCGCCCTGAGCATGGTGCCCAGCAGCGCCCTGGCCCGGCCGATGCGACCGCCCCGCCGCAGGTACTCCAGGGTGTCCAAGACGAAGGTGAGGTGCACCCGCTGGGTGCAGCGCTGGGCCACGGCCAGCGCCTGCTCCAGGCCGGCCCCTCCCTGGACGGCCCGGGCCGCCGCCATGACGACGAAGCCCATGGCCAGGGAGACGCTGCGGGAGTCCACCACCTCCACCCGCACCCCCTGCTCACGCATCGCCTGGGCGGCCAGGCGGGCGTTGCTGTAGGTGGCGGAAAGCTTGGAGGAGATGTGGATAGAGAGGATCTCGTCCGTCTCCCTGGCCAGCTCCTCGTAGATGTGGAGGAAGTCCCCCACCGAGGGCGCCGAGGTGGTGGGGTTAGCCTTCCCCTCCACCAGCAGCTTGTAGAAGGTCTCGTGGTCTATGTCCAGCCCCTCGCGGTAGGCGCGGCCGGCGATGACCACTGTCAGCGGCACCACGACGATGCCCCACTGCTGGGCTAGGTTGGGCGGCATATCGACGGTGCTGTCGGTGACGATCCTGACCGTCACACTCCTCTCCCCGGTGGAGGACTGACCAGCGGTTGTCGTCAGTATAGCAACGGGCGGGGGATAACACCAAGAAAGGGGGTGTTACCACCACACCTTGCCCTGGACGTCCTCGTCCTTCAGGTCGTCGTAGCGCTTGGTCCAGAGGCCGGTGGAGAGGTACTTCCAGCCGCCATCGGCCAGAAGACAGACGATGTTGCCCTTATCCAGCCGCTCGGCCACCCTCAGGGCCGTCTTGAGGACGGCGCCCGAGGATATCCCGGCGAAGATCCCCTCCCGGGTCAGCAGCTCCTTGGCGAAGGCGAAGGATGAGCGAGAGTCCACCACTATCCGCCCGTCCAGCACCCCCTCATCCAGGACAGGGGGGATGAAGCCCTCTTCCAGGCTACGCAGCCCCTGAACCAGATCGCCCGGGTGGGGCACGGTGGCGATGACCTTGACGCTGGGGTTATGCTCCTTGAGTCGGCGGCCCACCCCGGTCAGAGTGCCCCCGGTGCCCAGCCCGGCCACGAAGACGTCTACCTCTGGCAGGTCACGGATGATCTCCGCCGCGGTGGTCTCATAGTGGGCGCGCGGGTTCTGGGGGTTGCCGTACTGGTAGGGCATGTAGTAGCGGTCCGGCTCCTCCTCCACCATCCGCTGGGCCAGGGCGATGGCGTCGTTGGTGGAGCGGGCCCCCCGGGCGTAGACCACCTCGGCGCCGAAGGAGCGCAGCAACTGCTCTCGCTCCGGGGTGACGTTGTCCGGCAGGACGCAGATGAGCCGGTAGCCCTTGAGACGGGCGATGAGGGCCAGACTGATGCCGGTGTTGCCGCTGGTAGGCTCCAGAATGACCTTGTCCGGGGTGAGCTGGCCGGAGCGCTCCGCCGCCTCGATCATGTAGAGGGCGATGCGGTCTTTCAGGCTGCCGGTAGGGTTCTGCCCCTCCAGCTTGGCGAAGAGCCGGACGCCAGGCTTGGGGCTGAGGCGCTTGAGCTCCACTAGGGGGGTATTGCCTATGAGCTCCAGGACGCCATCGTAGATGCGGCCACCCTCCCCCACCGGGAGGCGATGGTGCCCGGCTTGCTGGCTGCTGGCGCTGGCCCTATCGGCCACCTCGGCCTCCCGCCAGGGCGGGCAGGATGGAGACGACGTCGCCATCGCGCAGGGGCGTTTCCAGCCGCTGGAGGAAGCGTATGTCCTCGTCGTTCAGGTAGATGTTGACAAAGCGGCGGAGCTGTCCGTCCTCCAGTATGTTCTGCTTGAAGCCGGGGAAGAGGGCCTCCAGCCGGTCCAGCAGCTCCCCCACCGTGCCGGCCTCCACTTGGAGAGAGCGCTGGCCGCCCGCCAGTCGCTGCAGATTGGCCGTGAGCCTAACCTCTACTGCCATGACTTCCCATCGTATTCATTGTATTGGACTGTTTTTTCTGCCGATACCACCGGTTCACCCGTTGTCCCTCCCCGGGAAGGGGGCGCCGCAGAAGTTCTCGTAGTCGATGAGCCCGGTGATGGTCGGGTCGTCGCCACAGAGGGGGCACTTGGGGTCGCGGCGGATCTTGACGGTGCGGAACTCCCCGGAGAGGGCGTCGTACAGCAGGAGCCGTCCCGCCATGGACTCCCCTATGCCCAGTATCAGCTTGATGGCCTCGATGGCCTGGAGGGAGCCGATGACGCCGGTGAGGGCGCCCAGGACGCCCGCCTCGGCGCAGTTGGGGACGGCGCCCGGGGGCGGCGGTGCCGGGAAGAGACAGCGGTAGCACCCCTTGCCAGGGACGAAGACCGTCATCTGGCCATCGAACAGGAGGATGGAGCCGTCCACCAGGGGTTTGCCTGCGAAGTAGCAGGCGTCGTTCACCAGGTAGCGGGTGGTGAAGTTGTCCGCCCCGTTGATGACGATGTCGTAGTTGGGGATTATCTCCATGGCGTTGTCGGAGGTGAGGGGCGCCTCGTGCAGGACTACGTTGATGTCCGGGTTGTAGGAGAGAAGGGTCTCCCGGGCGGACTGGGTCTTGGGGCGGCCCACGTCATCGTTCTGGTGCAGTACCTGCCGCTGCAGGTTGGAGAGGTCCACTACGTCGAAGTCGACGATGCCGATGGTGCCCACGCCGGCCAGGGCCAGGTAGAGGGCGGCGGGTCCGCCCAGACCACCCGCCCCCACCACCAGCACCTTGGCCTGCATCAGCTTGCGCTGCCCCACCGGCCCCACTTGGGGCATGATGATGTGGCGGGAGTAGCGCATGACCTGCTCCGGTGTCAGCACCTGCCCCCCGGCGATGGCCGGGATGACGGCGACCTCGTCCCCGTCCTTGACGGGGGTGTCCGGCCCCTGGAGGCTGTGGATCTCCTGGTTGTTCAGGTAGATGTTGATGTGGGCCGGTATGCGCCGCTCCTGGTCGAATATCATGTTGGCCAGGCCGGGGTAGCGCTGGCCCAGCTCTTCCAGCACCTCCCGCACCGTTCCTCCCTGGGCCTGCACGTACACCTGATTCCCGGTGAGCTTGCGGAAGGGCGTCGGTATGTAGACTGTGATCGCCACCAGACCTCTCCTCCTCGCGGTTCCTATTCCATCAGCGTGCTGTAACGTTCCCCTGTATCGGGCAGGACGGTGACCACCCGCTTGCCCCGTCCCAGACGCTTGGCCACCTTGAGGGCGGCCACCACGTTGGCGCCGGCGGAGATGCCCACCAGTAGTCCCTCCTCGCGGGCGAGACGGCGGGCCATGGCTATCGCCTCTTCGTCCCCCACGGCGATGATCTCGTCCAGCACCTTGCGGTTCAGGACGCCGGGGACGAAGCTGGCACCGATCCCCTGGATGGCGTGGAGCCCCGGCCTCCCCCCCTGCAGGACGGGCGAGCGGGCCGGTTCCACGGCCACCACCAGGATGTTGGGGTCGTGCCGCTTCAGCACCTCCCCCACGCCGGTGATGGTGCCCCCGGTACCCACGCCCGCCACGAAGGCGTCCAGGCGGCCCTCGGTGGCCTCCAGGATCTCCCGGGCGGTGGTAAGGCGGTGTATCTCCGGGTTGGCCGGGTTCTCGAACTGCTGGGGCATGAAGTAGCCGGGGTTGTTCCGCACCAGCTCCTCGGCGGCGTAGACGGCGCCCGTCATCCCCTCTATAGCCGGGGTCAGGACCACCTCCGCCCCGAAGCGAGCCAGCAGGTCCCGCCGGGCCAGGCTCATGTCCTCCGGCATGGTGACGATGAGACGGTAGCCCTTCACCGCCGCTACCATGGCCAGGCCGATGCCAGTGTTGCCGCTGGTGGGCTCCACGATGGTGTCCCCGGGCTTGAGGAGGCCGCGGCGCTCGGCGTCCTCGATCATGCTGAGGGCGATGCGGTCCTTGACGGAGCCGGCCGGGTTGAAGGACTCCAGCTTGGCCACTACCTCGGCCGAGCCCTCCGGCACCAGGCGGCGTAGCCGCACCATAGGCGTATCGCCTATCAGGTCGAGGACGCTGTCCACGATGCGCGAGCGCTGACCCATGCTCCCCCCGTCAGATGGCATAGCGATCCACTCGCGGCAGCCGCTCACGGTCGCGGGCGGCCAGCTCGCCGATGGTGGTGTTGTCCAGCACCTCCAGGATGGCCTGGCGCACCCGCTCCCACATCTCCCGCTGGGCGCAGCCGCCAGCACGGCTGCACTCGGACGTCTCGTCCAGGCACTCAATGGGGACTATCTCCCCCTCCAGGGCCCGGATCACCTCGCTCACCCGCACCTCGCTGGGGTCGCGTATGAGGGTATGGCCTCCCTGAGGGCCGCGGACGCTGCGGATGAAGCCGGCCCTTCTCAGGGTGGCCAGCAACTGCTCCAGGTAGGACTCCGGTATGTTTTGGCGGGCGGCGATCTCGCTGCTCTGGGTGGGCCGGCCCTCGCCGTAGCGATGCGCCAGCTCTATGAGCGCCCGGATGCCGTAATCGCCTTTGGTGGATACCCTCATCTTCGGCAACAGTAAAAAGTAGAGTGATTTCCTCAACAATCTTAGCACGCCCCGCCCGGCCCAGCAAGGCCGGCCCTCTCTCACAGGAAGAGGAGCAGCAGGGGCATCAGCAGGAAGAAGGCCAGGAAGGCGATGAAACGCCAGCGGCTGCTGGTGAAGAAGTGGGCCAGCCCCACCACGCCCCGTGAGTAGGGCCGGAAGACGAAGAGGAGGACGAGGCCGCTCACCAGAGAGCCCACCACCACCTCCGTCAGCACCATGACGAAGGCCGCCCCGGAGCCCAGGATAGCCGCCGCCGCTAAGGTGTCCATCCAGGTGGAGATGTTGGCCCCCATGACGTAGGGCACCGTGTCCTCCCGCCGCAGGTAGCCGCGCAACGAGAGGGGCACCAGAAGCCCCACTGAAAGGGAGACCGACATGGTGAGGGCCGTCACTCCCAGCCCCAGCAGGAACATGGCCGGGGGCAGGTGCATAAGGGAACGCCAGCGGCGTCCCACCAGGCTCCCCTGCTCCAACTGGGGCAGGGCCCGGTCAAAGACGAAGAAGGCGGCCAGGAGGAAGGCCACCCCGCCCAAGAAGGCGGCCGGCCCGGGCAGGAGGGGAACGAGCCTCTCCACCACCGGGCCGTAGATGGCCTTCAGTCCCGCCGTGGCCGGCCCGGGCAGGGTGAAATGGGCGGAGTCCAGCCAGCCAGCGTGGAGGACCAGCAGCCCCAGGGGAAGGGCCGGCGCCCAGATGGTGAGGGAGGTCAGCAAGGCCACCACCCCCACGTAGATGCCGTCAGCCGTGCGGCGCCGGAACAGGTAGAGGACGAAGCCCACCGCCAGGACGATGAAGGAGGCCCCCAGGCGAGAGCCGTTGATCATGGCGAATCCCTCCGCCTGGCCGATGGCGCCCGCCGCCACCAGGCTCACGGCGATGGCCGCCGCCGGGGAGCCGCTCATCAGGAAGCAGGCCCCCAGCCAGCCCAGACCCAGGAAGGAGGGGACGCCGTGAACGGAGAGGGCCTCCAGGAGGGGGCGCAGCTCACGGGCCCCCGCCTGCAGGAACTGCAGGGCCAATACGAAGAGGGAGAGTCCCGCGAGCACGCAGACGAGGCGGACCAGGGCGTGCAAGGCCAGGCCATAGGCCCAGGACGGCCCGGTCAGGGTGGTGGCCCGCCCGCGTACGGTCAGGGTTATGCGCTGGCGCTGCGGCAGGCCCCGGGCCTCCAGGCCGGCAGCAGGGCCGTCATGGTCCATCTCTCACCCCTTGCCTCGCTTCCGCCCGGCCGGCGGGCAGACGACACCTCAGGGTTGGATTGTCAATTAAATTTATTTCTTTTGTCAACATATGTGTCACGAGAAAGGGGGCCTGCTGCCCACCGGTAGCTTATGGCCTGGCCCTGCCTACTGCGGCCGCGCCTAGCCGCCGGCCACGGCGGGGACGATGCTCACCTCGTCCCCGGGCTTGAGGGGAGTGTCCAGCCCCTGCAGGAAGCGCACGTCCTCGCCGTTCACGTAGATATTGACGAAGCGGCGGAGCTGGCCCGCCTCGTCCAGGAGACGGTCCCTGAGCCCGGGATACTGGCTCTCCAAGGCGCTCAGGCACTCCCTCAGGGAGGCGCCGTCCCCGATCACGGTATCCCGGTTGCCGGTGAGGCTGCGGAGCGGGGTGGGGATACGGACAGTGACGCTCATACCTGGACCTAACCCTCCACGACGTCGCCGGGCACGGGATCTACCCGCACCCCTTGTTCTTGCACCCATCTGATGCCGCGCTCTATCTCCTCCATCTCCCCCTCCAGCTCCAGGATGACCCAGCCCCGGTCCTCCGCCACATCGGCGCGGCGGATGTTGGTCACCACGTTGAACTCCTTCCCCAGCCGCCAGATGATGGGCTGCTGCACCAGCTCGGCGGGGAAGGTGAACTTCACCCTCTGCTTGGCCACTTCAGCCCCCTAGCTGCGGGCCGCCGGCAGCACTCCCCGCCGACGACCGAAGGCCTCCTCAAAGGAGGCGATGCTCGGCTTGACCAGCAGCGGCTCCGCCAGCGCTCCCTGCACCGCCTCCTGGGTCTTGAGGCCGGCGCCCGTTATGAAGGCCACCACCACCTCGTCCGGGTCTATGCGGCCCTCCCTGGCCAGCCGCCGCAGGGCGGCGATGACGACGCCCCCCGCTGTCTCGGCGAAGACGCCCTCCGTCTCCGCCAGCAGCTTCATCCCCTCTATGATCTCATCGTCGGTGACGGCCACGCCATAGCCCTCCGTCTCCGCCATCACCTTCAGGGCATAGAAGCCGTCCGCCGGGTTGCCGATGGCCAGGGACTTGGCGATGGTCCGGGGCCGCTGGGGGCGGATGTCGAAGCTCTGCCGCTCCCAGGCCTCCACTATGGGAGAACACCCCAAGGCCTGGGCGCCGCTCATGCGGGGGCGCCGCCACTCGATGAGGCCCAGCCAGGCCAGCTCCTTGATCCCCTTATAGATCTTGGTAAAGAGGGAGCCGCTGGCCATGGGGACGATGCAGTGGTCGGGCGCCCGCCACCCTAGCTGCTCGCACACCTCGTAGCCCAGGGTCTTGGAGCCCTCGGCGTAATAGGGACGCACGTTGATATTTACGAAGGCCCAGCGGTACTTCTCGGTCAGCTCGCTGCACAGGCGGTTCACGTCGTCGTAGGAGCCCTCCACTGCCACCAGGGTGGGACCGTAGATGGCGGAGCCTACGACCTTCCCCTGTTCCAGGTCGGCCGGGACGAAGACCAGGGCCTGCAGCCCGGCCCGGGCGGCATGGGCGGCCACGCTGTTGGCCAGGTTGCCAGTGGAGGCGCAGGCCAGGGTATCGAAGCCGAACTCCTTAGCCTTGGTGGCCGCCACCGAGACGACGCGGTCCTTGAAGGACCAGGTGGGGTTGGCGCAGTCGTTCTTCAGATAGAGGTTGCGGAGGCCCAGTGCCCGACCCAGGTTAGGGGCAGGCAGCAGCGGCGTGAACCCGGCGCCGATGTCCACGGCGGCATCGGCGTGAGCAGGCAGGAGGTCGGCGTAGCGCCAGATGGTGAGGGGGCCCCGCTCGATCCTCTCGCGGGTGACGCGGCCCCGCATCGCCTCGTAGTCGTATGTGACCTCCAGGGGGCCGAAGCAGAACTCGCAGACATATATGGGCTCTAGGGGATAGAGCCGGTTGCACTCGCGACACCGCAGGTTCTTGGCAAAGGACATGATGGCGACCTCCTGCCCGTTTGTGGCCCTGCGCTCGGGCTGCGACCGGGGCGGGCTGGCGCCACCAAGCCCTTCGTCCTGCTCTGCCTCCGCCTCTCTTCCGTCCTACTTACAAAGAAAACCCCTTCCGGTGTCGAGAAGAGGCCTTGCTACAAGCAGGATCCCCCTTATCGTTCCCCGTCTCGGGGACGGCGTTGGCACCGCTGCACGGGCCGGTCTCAGGGCCTCTAGCCCCTACCCAGCCCCGGCCGGTTGCCGGGCTTCACAGGGCCGTTCCCTCCACCTCTCTGGATAAGAGGGGCCTATTCAGTTGTCGATTGCCAATCCTAGCATCGGCCGTAACTAGTGTCAACGGTCTGCAGCCATCTTCCCCGAAAATCCCTTTCAGGGCCGGGGCAGGAGCTGGCGCAGGTCCACCCCTTCGTCCGCTAGCTGGGCGGCCGAGACCGCCACCCCGGCCCGTATCAGCTCCCTGGCGAAGCGCACCTCACGGGGCCGGTTGACCGCCAGGGCAGCCCGTAGGCGGCCGTCCCGCAGGTAGAAGGCAGTGAAGCTGCGTCCCTCCACGTCTCCCCGGAAGACCACCTGGTCCCAGGTGGCGGCGTGGCCCACGTACTGGAGGTTCAGATCGTACTGGTCGGACCAGAACCAGGGCACCTCGGCGTAGGGCTCCCGTCGTAGCATGTTCTTGGCGGCGGCGATGCCCTGGTTCTGGGCGTTGGCCCAGTGCTCCACGCGCAGCCGTTCCTGCAGCACCGGGTTGTAGAAGTTGGCCACATCGCCAGCGGCGTAGACGCCGGGCGCCGTGGTCTCGCAGTACTCGTTCACCAGGACGCCGTTCTCCACGGCGATGCCGGCCGCCTCCGCCAGCGAGGTTTCAGGCAGGATGCCTACGCCTATCACCACGGCGTCGCATTCGATGGTCTGGCCAGAGGAGGTGACGACCCGCTGGACGCGGCCCTGCCCCTCCAGCCGCTCGATCCCCTCCTGCAGGCGCAGGTCTACCCCGTGCTGGCGGTGGATCTCGGCGTAGATGGCGCCCACCTCGGGGCCCAGGGCCCGCTGGAGTGGCACCGGGAGCACCTCCAGCATGGTCACCTCTACCCCTTTCTGACGGGCGGAGGCGGCCACCTCGGCGCCGATGAAGCCAGCCCCTATCACGACCAGGCGTCGCCCGGGCCGTAGCTCTGCCCCTATGCGCTCGCTGTCGGCGATGGTGCGCAGGTAGTGGACGCCTTCCAGATGGGCGCCCGGCACCTCCAGGCGGCGGACGCGGCCACCCGTAGCCAGGAGGAGCATGTCGTACTGGAGGGTCTGGCCGGTCTCCAGCGTGACCCGGCGGGACTGGAGGTCTATGGCGGCGGCCCGCACTCCCAGGACTAGCTCCACCTCCTGCTCCCGCCAGAAGGAATCGGGGCGGATGAAGAGCTTCTCGCGCGGCGCCTCCCCCCGCAGGTACTCCTTGGAGAGGGGCGGACGCTCATAGGGCGGGTCCGGCTCCGCCCCTACCAGGAATATCCTGCCGTCGAAACCCTCCTGTCGCAGCGCTTCCGCCGCCCGTCCGCCCGCCAGGTTGGCGCCTACGATGACCACCGTCCGTCGCTGGGCCATGCTTTCCTCCCCGTGACGCTTTCTCCCCTTCTCAGGGCTATCTTATACCGGCGCGGGCGTCGTGGCCGTTCCTCGGGATGACAGGAGCCTCCCCCTCTCTTATACTGGCAGTGAAGGGATGGGTACGGGTCGAGCTTCGACCGTCTTCGCCATGTCTTCATTCACTCCAGTCCGGGTGATTGTCCCATGAAGTACCGCAGACTCGGTGCCACGGAGCTAGAGGTATCGGAGGTGGGCTTCGGCGTCTGGTCGGTGGCCACCAATTGGTGGGGCGTGACCGACGATGCCCTGGGCCGGCGCCTCCTGCGTGCCGCCTACGACCTGGGCATCAACTTCTACGACACGGCCGATGTCTACGGCAACGGCAAGGGAGAGACCTTGCTGGCCGAGGCCCTGGCAGATGTCCCTCGTGACAGGCTGGTGATAGCCACCAAGTTCGGCTACGACTTCTACAGCCACAGTCGGGAGCGCAGCGGCCACAAGGAACTGCCCCAGGACTTCTCGCCCGTCTTCGTGCGCCGGGCCCTGGAGGAGAGCCTGCGCCGCCTCCGCACCGACTACATAGACCTCTACCAGCTACACAATCCCCGCCTGTGGGCCATCCAGCGGGACGACCTCTTCCAGACCCTGGACGACCTGCGCCGCGAGGGAAAGGTGCGTTACATCGGCGTGGCCCTGGGGCCGGATATAGGCTGGGAGGAGGAGGGTGTCGCCTCTATGCGAGAGAGGCGGGTGGATGCCCTCCAGATCATTTACAGCATCCTGGAACAGCAGCCGGCCCGCACCTTCTTCCCGGTAGCCCGGGAGTGCCACACGGGGCTGCTGGCCCGCGTCCCTCACGCCTCCGGCCTACTGGATGGCACCTACTACCCGGGCATGACCTTCCCGGAGACGGACCACCGCAGCCACCGCAAGCGAGAATGGCTGGAGCGCTCCCTGAGGCGAGTGGAGAGGATAGGTTTCATCTACGGGCCGGAGACAGGGCGGAGCATCGCCCAAGCGGCCATTCAGTTCTGTCTCTCGGAGCCTGGCATCGCCTCCGTGCTGCCCAACATAACTAACGAGAGGGAGCTGCGAGAGTTCGCCGCCGCCCCGGACACGCCGCCCCTCACGGCGGAGGAAGTGGCCCGTCTGCATGACCTGTACGACCACGACTTCTACCTGGAGCCCGAGGAGGCCAGAGCCTGAGGCGACCACGCGGAACAGGAGGGCCAGACCACCATGGCTGAGGAGAGGAACGAGAAGGGCCGTCGCCAGGTGGTGAAGTTCACCTTCTTCAAGGTGGACCGCTCCTGGCGGCTCCTCCCCCCTGAGGAGCGAGAGCGGGGCAAGGAGGAGTTCTGCGCCGCCGTGGACTCCTTCAGCGATCGTCTGATGGTCCGTAGCTACAGCCTGATGGGGATGCGGGGCGACGCCGATCTTCTCCTCTGGCAGGTAGGCGACCGCCTGGAAGACATCCAGCAACTCCACACCGCCCTCTTCCGCACCGGCATGGGGCCCTACCTGAGCGTCCCTTATTCCTACCTGGCCATGACCCGCCGTTCCATCTACGTCGCCAAGGAGGAGGGGGCGGCGGATCGCACCGTCATCCGCCCCAGCCAGTCCAAGTACCTGTTCGTCTACCCCTTCGTGAAGACGCGCCCCTGGTACAAGCTGTCGCTGGCGGCCCGCCAGGGGATGATGGACGAGCACATCGCCATCGGGCGCAAGTACCCCTCCGTCAAGCTCAACACCACCTATTCCTTCGGCCTGGACGATCAGGAGTTCGTGGTGGCCTTCGAGACGGACGAGCCGGCCGACTTCCTGGACCTGGTTATGGAGCTGCGGGAAACGGAGGCCAGCCAGTACACGCTGCGGGACACGCCCATCTTTACCTGCATCGCCATGCCCCTGCGCGAGGCCCTGGACGCCCTGGGCGCCCCCGGCGACGCCGCGGTGGCGCCAGCGCCGGCCCAGACCGAGGGCTGGCAGCGAGTGGCCGACCTTCAGGAGCTGCCGGAGGGCGCCCGCAAGCTCGTCTACGTCCGTGGCGAGCAGGTGGCCCTGCTGAACGTGGGCGGCCGCCTGTATGCCTTCGGCGCCCGCTGCCCCCACGCCAACGGCCCCCTGGCCGATGGCGAGGTCCAAGACGGCACCATCCTCTGTCCCTGGCACAGCTCCCGCTTCGACCTGGCGACGGGGGAGCCCGTGGGGGGCCCCGCCAGCCGCCGGCTGCCCGTATACGAGGTGAAGGTGGAGGCGGGGAGCATCTGGCTGGCGCCCGCTCGCTCCCCCAGCGAGAGTATGGCCGGGCACGGCGACCACTAGCATGGAGCCCTTCAATCCCTTCCGGCCAGAGGTCATCGCCGACCCTTACCCCCACTACCGGCGCCTGCGGGAGGCCGACCCCGTCCACTGGTCCGACCTGCTGGACGCCTGGGTGCTCACCCGCTACGACGATGTCTCCTTCGTCCTCACCGACCGGCGCTTTTCGGCCAACCGACGGCTGGCCCGCAACCGCTATGCCGTGGAGGCGCTGAAGTGGGAGGCCGACTTCGGCCCCTTCGCCCGCGCTCCCACCATGCTGGGCACCGACCCGCCCGAGCACACGCGACTGCGTCGCCTAGTCAGCAAGGCCTTCACGGTGCGGGCCGTGGAGTCCCTGCGCCCCCGCATTCAGGCCCTGGTAGAAGAGCTCCTGGACAGCCTGGAGGAGCGGGGCCAGTTCGACATCGTCGCCGATCTTGCCTATCCCCTGCCCGTCATCGTCATCGCCGAGATGCTGGGCATCCCGCACCAGGACCGCGACGCCTTCAAGCGCTGGTCCGACGATGTGGCGGCCACCCTAGTCCCCCTCATCCCGGACGACGTGCGGGAGCGGGCCCGCCGCAGCATCGAAGAGATGGCGGCCTATTTCCGCGACATCATGGCGGTGAGGCGGCGCCAGCCCCGTGACGACCTGATAAGCGGCCTCCTGGCGGCCGAGGAGCAGGGACAGGTGCTCAGCGAGGACGAGGTCCTCTCCGTCCTGATGCTCTTGCTGGTGGCCGGCAACGAGACCACCACCAACTTCATCGGCAACGCCGTCTACACCCTCTTACGCCACCCGGACCAGCTACAGGCGCTCCGTCAGGAGCCCGGCCTGGTCCGCAGCGCCGTGGAGGAGCTCCTGCGCTACGAGAGCCCCGCCCAGGCCACCACCCGCATCGCTCTGGAGGACGTGGAGATAAGGGGCAAGACGGTCCGCCAGTGGCAGGTAGTCTTCGCCGTCCTGGGGGCGGCCAACCGCGACCCTGCCGTCTTCCCGGAGCCGGACCGCCTGGACCTGGCCCGCGACCCTAACCCCCACGTGGCCTTCGGCGATGGCATCCACTTCTGTCTCGGCGCCCCGCTGGCCCGGGCGGAATCCCAGATAGCCCTCACTGCCCTCCTGCAGCGCTTTCCCCATCTCCACCTGCTGGAGGAGCGGCCGGAGTGGGGGCCCAACTACATCCTGCGCGGCCTCCGCCGGCTGCCCGTGGCCCTCGACTAGAGGGCCCGAGGGGGCCCACTGAAGGAACGGTAGCGGGGGCCGGCGCCGGCCCTCGCTACCCGTCTCCAGCCTGTAGCCCTAGCCGCCGGACATCAGCTTGGGGAGCTGCAGGGCGGCCGGCCCGAAGGCCACGATGAAAAGGGCAGGCAGATTGCAGAAGATGATGGGGAAGATGAGGAGGACGGCCGCCCGGCGGGCCCGCTGTTCCGCCAGTTGCTTGCGCCGCACCCGCAGTTCGTCGCACTGGGTGCGCAGCACGCTGGCGATGCTCACGCCCATCTGCTCCGCCTGAACGATGGCGTTGATGAAGACGCTCAGGTCATCCACGCCGGTGCGCTCCACCAGGTCCAGGAGGGCCTGGCGACGGGGCTTCCCCATGGCCACCTCACGGATCGTCGTCTGCACCTCCGCGGCGAAGGGGCCCGGCACCTTCTCGCCCACACGGCTCAGGGCGGCGTCCAGCCCGAGACCCGCCTCCACCATAGTGGTCACCAGGTCGAAGGCGTCGGGCAGGCTCTTCCAGATGATAGTCTGCCGCTTGCGGACTCGCAGGTGAAGGACCAAGTAAGGCACTGCCGCGCCCACGCCAGCCAGGATCAGCAAGAGCAGGAACTGCTGGGGGCCGAAATTGAATCCGCTGAGGAGGAGCAGGAAGAAGTAGAGGGCCGGCGGCGTGACGGTGACCAGGGCCCACACCACCAGGAAGGTGTTGAGGGTCAGGGTGCCCCCGGCCATTACCAGCTTGCGGCGGACGGAGTCCAGCAGCCGGTTGGGCAGGATGGAGGAGATCATGTCGGCCAGGTTGGTGAGGATGGGGATCAGGACGCGCTGGGCGAAGGGCGCCGTCCTCTCTATGCGGCCCGACTGACCGCGGTAACGGGCCAGAGAGCGGACCCGCTCCCCTACCGGGTCTTCGCTGCGCCACGTCAGGGCCAGCAGCCCCAGCGATACCGTCAGGAAGACCATGAGTGCCGTGAGCACCACTAACATCCTGCTTGACCTCCTCCCCGGCCTAGATATCTATGTCCACTATCCGCCTGGTGATGAGGAACCCCACGAACTGCCAGGCAGCGGCTATCCCCAGCAGCACCCGGCCCATAGGCTCCGTGAACATCACGCCCATGTAGTCCCGGTTGAGGGCCATGAGGAGCAGCGCCAGAAGGGCGGGGACGGCCATGGCTATGTAGCCCTCCCAGCGTTGCATGGTTGTGAGGGTCTTCACCTCGCGCCGTATCCGCTCCCGCTCACGGATGGTGTGGGCCACGTTGTCCAGCACCTCGCTCAGGTTGCCGCCCACCTCCCGCTGGATCAGCACGGCGGTGATGACCATGTCGAGGTCGTAGCTGCCCACGCGGGCCACCATGGCCCTCAGGGCATCCTCTATGCTGGCGCCCAGGTTGGCGTCTCGCAGCGCCTGCTCGAACTCGCTGGCGATGGGCGGCTGCAACTGGCGAGCGGCTGCCTCCATGGCCTGCAGGAAGCCAAAGCCGGCCTTGAGGGAGTTGGAGATGGCGGTGAGGGCCTCGGGGAGCTGCTTCTCCAGGCGGTTCAGCCGCCGCGCCTGGAGAAAGCGGACGTAGAACCGCGGCACCATGTAGCCTACCACTCCCAGCAGCAGGGCGACGATGAAGCCGGGGAAGGAGCCCCGCAGGAACACCAGCGCCACCAGGAAGAAGAGGAACATGAACAGGACGCGCAGCGCCAGGTACTCGCTGGGGCGCAGTTGCAGCCCCGCCTTTTCCAGTTGCTGCTCGATCTCGCTGATGCGCTGCCCGCGGGCGAAGAGCATGTCCAGAAGGGGGAAGGAGCTGAGGCGACGTCTGAGCAGGGGGACGGTGGCCACCGAGGCCTGGGCCCGGCCGCCCTCCTTGATGGCCCGCAGCCGCCGCACTGCCGGGTCTTCGCCCTGGGTGAAGCGGAAGACGGCCAGGACCAGGAGGGCAAGGGTGAGCCCGGTAGCCAGGGAGGCCGCCAGGACGAGGGCGCTCATACCTACCACCTCTCTCCCACGAACAGCTCCGTGGGCACGTAGATCCCCATCACCTCGAAGCGGTCAGCGAAGCGCGGTCGGATGCCGGTGGAGACGAAGTCTCCCATGACCATCCCATCGGAGCTGACGCCCCGCTGCTCGAAGCGGAACAGCTCCTGCATGGTGACGGTGCGCCCCTCCATGCCGGTGATCTCGCTGATGGAGACGATTCGCCGACGGCCGTCGGAGAGGCGGGCCATCTGGACCACTACGTGCAGAGCCGAGGCGATCTGCTCCCGTATCGCCTGGACCGGCAGGTCGAACCCGGCCATGAGGACCATGTTCTCCACACGGGCCAGGGCATCCCGGGGGGAGTTAGCGTGGATGGTGGTGAGGGAGCCCTCGTGGCCCGTGTTCATGGCCTGGAGCATATCGAAGGCCTCGGCGCCCCGCACCTCGCCCACGATGATACGGTCCGGCCGCATGCGGAGGGCGTTGCGGAAGAGGTCCCGCTGCGTCACCTCGTTCTTCCCCTCCAGGTTGGGCGGCCGCGCCTCCAGGCGGATGACGTGGGCCTGCTGCAGCTTCAGCTCCACCGGGTCCTCGATGGTGATGATGCGCTCCCGTTCCGGGATGAAGGCGGAGAGGGCGTTCAGGAAGGTGGTCTTGCCCGTGCCGGTGCCGCCGGAGATGAGGATGTTCAGTCGGGCCTTGACGCAGCCCTCCAGGAAGGTCGCCCACTCCTCGGGCAGGGTGCCTCCCCGGATCAGGTCCTCCATAGTGAGCTTGTCCTGGCGGAACTTACGGATGGTGATAATGGGGCTGTCGGGCGCCACCGGCGGGATGATGATGTTGACACGGGAGCCGTCGGGCAGGCGGGCGTCCACCATGGGGGAGGACTCGTCCACGCGGCGGCCCAGCGGTGCCACTATCCGCTCGGCGATGCGCATGATGTGCTCGTGGTCCCGAAAGCGGACGGTGCTCAGGTGGATGATGCCATCCCGCTCGAAGTAGACCCGGTCGGGGGCGTTCACCATCACCTCGGAGACGGAGGGGTCCCGCACGAGAGGGTCAATGGGGCCGTAGCCCAGGACTTCGTTGGCCACGGCGGAGACCACCTCGTCCCGCAGCTCGCCGGCCACGGAGGGGGCCTCCTCGGCCAGGACAGCGCGGGCGGCGGCCTCTACAGCGTAGCGGGCCTGCTCGGCGTCCAGCTTCTCGATCTGCGCCGGGTCCAGCTCTCGTATGAGTCGCTGGTGTATGCGAAAGACCAGGTCGATGACCCCCTGGTGCGAGAGCTCCCCGGAGGCGCTCCTGGCGGCGATGCTGTCACCGCTGCCCATGAAGCCGGAGGTAGGCTTGAAGAAGAAGGGACGCTGCCACTGGTTCATAGTTCGGCCAGTCCTCCTTTCGGGCCCTCCTGAGTGCGCTTCGTCAGTCTCATAGCCAGCCGCGCCGCCGGTTGTCGGAGCTGAGGATGGGGATGCGCAGCTTGGCGGTGGGGCGCTGGACGCCCATACCGCTCACCGCCAGCGCCAGCCCCTTGATGCTCTGGGCGATCTTGGACTCTGGCTGGGCCACCGCCACGGGCTGACCGGTCTGGGCGCAGGTGGGCGCCACCGGGTCGAAGGGTATGCTCCAGAAGACATCTCGCTCCAGGAGGGACTTGATATCGTCCTCCCGCACACTGACGTGGGCGCTGGTGTGGTTCAGCACGACCTTGATGCGGTCATCGTCGAAGCCCCAGGAGCGCAGCATGTTGAGGGCCAGCACCGCGTTCTTCAAGCTGGCGATGTCCGGCGTGGTCACCAGGAGGACAATGGCTGCCGCCTCCAGGGCGGTGGCCGTGATCTCGTTCAGGCCGGCCGGCGTGTCGAGGACGACGAAGTCCTGCGTCTGGGCGATGAGGTGGACCACCTTCTCCACGTCCGAGGGCTGCACCTGCTGCCACACCTCGAGTTGGGTGGCGGTGGGCAGGACCAGGACGCCGCTGGAGTGGGGAAGCAGGTAGTCCAGCATGGTGTTGCGGTCCAGTTGCTCCGCCCGCCTGGCCACGTGGGTTATGCTCTGGGCCAGGGGGACGTTGTCCATGTTCAGGAGGATGGCCACGTCACCGTAGTTGGGCTCCGTGTCCACCAGAGCCACCGACTGCCCGGTCTCCCGCCGGAGGGTGATGGCCAGGTTGACGGCGAGGGTGCTCTTGCCCACGCCCCCCTTGAGGCTGGCCACGGCGATGATGGTGCCCTCGGCGGGGATGTTCTCCGTCTGGCGGGCGTGGCGCATCCGCCGCTTCTCCTCCGCCTCCAGGACGGCGTAGATGGAGCGGGAAAGCTCCACGTTGCCCACCGGCTTGGGCAGGTAGTCCCTGGCGCCCACCTTCATCGCCTTGCGGACGATGTCTATGGTGGAGCGGGAGGAATAGGCGATGACCGGCGTCTCTGGCAGGGCGTTGGCCAGGAATTCTATGGTCTGCAGACAGGGGACCACCGGCTCCTCTATGCTCACGAGGATGACGTCCGGCGCCACGCTGCGGGCCAGTGTGATGGCGTCGATCCCCAGCCCCGACTCCCCGGCCAGGGTGAAGTGGGCCTTGTTGAGGGCCTTCTTCACATCGGCGCGGCTGTTAGGGTCAGGGTCGACTACCAGGACCGCTGGCATCTTGGCCATGACTCAGGAAACCCCCTATCCATCCCCTAGCGGTAGTTGTTGATGTTGACCTCGCCCAGTGGCCGGGTCTGCGAGTCGCCGAAGGAGCGCAGGGCGAGGCGGATCTCTCCCGTCTGCTCGGCCAGGAAGAGGGCCTGGGCCTCCTCCGAGGTTACGGCCAGGGTCACCGTCTTGGCCTCGGGGTTGGGGTCGGCCGTCTCGTTGCGCACGCCGCCCTGCCCCTGCTCGCCCTCGGGGGCCGGCGTCTGCATGGTCTGGGCCACAGAGAGGACGGGTATGTTCTGGAGTATGGTTATGACCTTGTCCGGACGGCCCTCCTCGGCCTTGAAGTGGACGAGGACGTCCACGTAATCGCCGGGGATGAGCATGCCGCCCACGCCGATGACCTCGCTGACGTTGACGGCCAGGGCCCGCTTCCCCGGCGGGACGATGAAGGCCAGGCCCCGGTCGCGGCCCTGTTCTGCCACCTTGACGGGCAGTATGGGCTCCCCAGCGGCGATGGCCTGCAGGGTGATGCGCCCCTCCAGGGCGGCCGGGTCGCTGAAGACGCCACGCAGGGCGGCGTCGGCCGGGAGCTGCTTCACCTCCAGCATGTCGGCGGTGAGCATGGTGCGAGCGGGGATGTCCCGGGCTGCCACCACCACCGGCACCTCGCCGGCGCCGGAGCCGCCACCGCCGCTCTGGGAGGCGAGGACCGCCCCCACCAGGATGGCGCTTATCACGCCGCACACCACCGCCATCAAGAAGATGGCCCGGTTGGACCGACGTCTCAGGGCGCCTGCTATCGCGTTCCCTGCCATACTCCTAACCTCCGTCCTTCTCCCATCTCTCCAGGGCTGTGTCCCTTGCTTAAACGCTTTCCACGGCCGGATCTTTCAAGGTCCTCACTCGATGAGGATGGCCACCAGGGGAGCGAAGGCGCCGTCCCCCTGATGCTCGGGGTCGGGGTCCACCAGCAGCGTCCAGGCGGGGTCCACGTTGCAGTCAGCTCCGGAGCTGGCACAGTCTTCGGGCCGCAGCCAGTAGCCCCAGACCAGGTCACCGCGGCCCCACGGGTTGTTCCGCTTCCAGCCCGCTATGTAGAAGGTGCCCACGTAGTAGATGGTGACCGGGTCGGAGCGGCCGCCCATGTCGAACTCCTGGGTGAGGGGAATGAGCACCTTGCGACCGCCGCACGTGGGGTTCTTCGTGTCCTGGAGCGCTTCGGCCTTGCTGGCGGCATCGCACGCGACAGTCGCGTTGGAATTGGTGCCGCACCGCGGGACATCGGTCTCTCCCCACTGTCGGACACGATTGTAGAGCGCATCGCAGGTGTTCTGGCCCATCTGACCAGGCTTGGTGGGGGAGGCCACATCGGGGCATTCGCTGGTGCTCTCCCCCTGCTCACAATAGACGTTGCGAGAGCCACCAGCCCCCTGAATGCTGTTCTTGTAGTCACTCTGCCCGTTCCCGTCCACCGCCAGGGCCCCCCAGTTGCCCGGAGAGACCCTGTCATCCCAGAAAAAGGTGAAGCGCTGATTGGGGTCCAGATTGCAGGTCGGGCTGTTGCGGTCCGTGCAGAAGACGGCCCAGGGCATGACGCTGGAGCCGTAGGCGCGGGCGCGCATGGCCGCCGCCCTGGCCCAGATGACGGGGTCGCCGAAGCCCAGCATACGGGCGAAGAGGCTGCGGGAGTTCACCGCCGTCCAGGCGCGCACCGTATCGGCCCGGCCGTCGCCGTCCCGGTCCTCGAACTCGCAGCAGCGTAGCTGACTGACGTTGTTCTTGTTGGCCCACTCCAGGGCGACGGCTCTGGCGCTGCTCTCCCCGGGAAGGGGAAGCTCCTGGACGGCCGCCAGCACCACGGCGTCGGCCATGTTCTGGGCGTGGCGGCGGTCCCGCATCCACATCCCCACGTCCACGGCGATGGCCGCCGTCACCAGCACCAGAAGGCTGAGAAAGATCATAAAGATGAGCGCCTGACCGCTCTCCTCCCGGCGAAGGAAGCGGGCCACCTGCCTGCTCAACATGGCTCTCCACCTCCATCGAGGTTCACGGCCCCCGTTTCCAGACGCATATCGGAACAGGTGGTGATGTTCACCGAGGGAAGGCTGGGGAAGACGTTACGGAGAAGAGGGAAGGTGTAGGCGTGGGTGACGCGCACCACCACGGAGGAGTTGCGGTTGCAGTCCGGCGCGCAGTGGACGCTGACCTCGCTCGGATTGATCTCCACGGTATCGGCTCTCTCCACCACCCGCTGCACGATCTGCTCTTCGGTGGTGAGGCCGCCCAGGGCGCCGTAACGGGCGCCCTCGCGGACGGCGTTGGCCACCATGATCCAGTCCCGCAGGGCGAGGCTGAAGTCCACCACGATGAGCAGCAGGACCAGGATGGGGATGGTGAGCATGAGGAACTCCACGGTGGCCTGGCCCTTCTTGTCACGGTGCAGACCGGCCAGAGTCCCCAACTTGCCCACTCCTTTCCTGCGCTCCTGCTCCATCTCTCTGCCCCTCTCCGGACCCCTGGGTGGGCCCCGCTCCGGCGGGACGCACCCAGGGGCCCGGCCCCGTCAGGGGTTGAACGTGCTTATGGCCTCCACCAGTCTCTCGAACAGGCCGCTGATGCCGGCCTGGTAAGCGGCCCAGGCGACCCCCGCCACGATGACGACGACGGCGAAGGTCACCATCAGGTACTCGGCCAGGGCCTGGCCCTCCTCGCCCAGGTGCAGCCGCTCAGCCAGGGGCCGGGCCAGGCTGGCCATCTTCCTCGCTCGGTCTGTTAAGGTGGACACTGCCTTCCTCCCTCTTTGGGCCCGCCCCGGGGCCATGCAGGCGGCCCCAGGGGCTGGGGAGGGAGGCTCGAGGCCCCCCTCCCCAGGCCCACGGCCTAGCTGACGCTCGGGCTGAAGCCGCTGATGGTGTCAGTGATCCTGCCCAACAGGTTCTGGATAGCGCCGCTGTAGGCGGCCCACACGATGACGGCCACGATGAGCACGATGACGAAGGTGAGCATCAGGTACTCGGCCAGGTCCTGGCCCTCCTCGCTCACGTGCAGGCGGCCCAGCAGGGCCCGGGCGTAGGCCCTAGCAGCGTCCAGATAAGCCATGAGCATGGTCATTCCGTTTTCCTCCCTCCTGTCAGGTTCTGTTTTTCCCTGTCTCTGCCAGCTCGGCTGGCTGTGGACTGTTCGGGGTCTGCGCTGCTCCTCGTTTCCTCCGTCGCTTACCACCCCCCGCTGGGGGGGCCGCTGTTCCCATCTTGACGGGACAGTGAGGGAGCCCTATAATCCCGTCTGGCCAAGGAAAGCCAGCAGTCCGCCCCCGGACTGGTTCTTCGGGCCGTGGCTGGAGGCCCCCCCGCCTCCAGCCGTTCTGTATCTGCGTATCTCCTGCGCCTGTCCACCTCCTCGTCAGCCGAATTTCTACATGCTCTAACGCAAGGGGCGCTGGTTTTATTACAGCCGTCCCTGCCGGCCGCCAGCGCTAGCGCCGCCAGGTCCAGAGGCAGTTGAGGGAGAAGCTGGCGAGAAAGCCGAGAGCGATCCCGCTCAGGGCCGCCAGCAGGTAGTGGCAGGCAGTCAGGGCGGTCAGCGAGTGGAGGACACTCAGAGAGACCGCCATCGACCCCAGCGAGACGAGGTTGAACTTCAGGAGCCTTCGCGGGGAAGGCGAGCGGGTGGCGAAGGTCCAGAAGTCATTCCAGAGGTAGTTATTGGCCACCGAGGCCTCGAAGGAGAGAGCAGCCGCCGCCAAGAGAGGCAGACCGGCAGCGTCGTGGAGGAGAGCCAGGAGGCCCAGATTGACGAGGACGCCGCTCCCACCCACGACGCCGAACTTGAGGAGGCGCAGAAGGCCCTCCGGGCGGCGCAACGGCCAGAGGGCAGCGGGGCCCCTGGCTCGCTCAGTGAGCTGCACCCTGCCTCCTTCTGTCCGGCCACAGCCTACGCCGCCCCTGCGGTCTCAGAGCTAACCGCAGGCAGAGGAGCGTCCAGACCCCCTCCACAGCCATCCCCAGGCCGATCTTGGACCGCCCCCAGCGCCGCTCCTGGAAGACGAAGGGGACCTCCACCAGGCGCAGCCCAGCCCGGTGACAGCGATAGTTCATCTCCGCCTGGAAGCCGAAGCCGGCGGTGCGCGCTGTCGTCAGTCCCGCCCGCTCCAGCGCCTCCCGGCGGAAGGCCTTGAAGCCGCCGGTGACGTCGGCCAGGGGAAGGCCCAGGACGAGGCGGGCATACAGATTGGCCAGCCGGCTGATGAGGCGGCGGCGCCAGGGCCAGCGGGGGTCCAAGCCGCCGCCAGGGGCGTAGCGGGAGGCCACGGCCACGTCGTGCTCCTCCAGGGCGGCCAGCAGGCGAGGGACCAGCTCCGGAGGATGGGAGAAATCGGCGTCCATCTGGACGACGCAGTCGGCCCCTCGCTGGAGGGCCAGGGCGAAACCCTGACAGTAGGCGGTGCCCAGCCCCTGCTTGCCCGGCCGATGGATGACCTCCACCCGGCCGGGATAGCGACGGGCCAGCTCCTCCGCCAGCTCGCCGGTGCCGTCGGGGGAGGCGTCGTCCACCACCAGGACTCGCAGGCCAGGGACGGGGAGGGAGAGGAGGCGCTCCACCAGAGGCGTCAGGTTCTCCCGCTCGTTGTAGGTGGGCAGGACGACGTAGACGCGCCGCTCGCCCTGCTGCCTGGCGGACATTCCTTATCCCTCCTTGAGGCGGTACACATCACCATAGTAGGTCAGGGGCCGCTCCTCGTAGCGCTCCCCGACCACCTCTTCATAGGCCTCCACAAGCGCCGGATCGAACTCGATGCGGCCGACGTATTCGTAGTGCTCCCCCAGGAAGGGGAGTAGTTGCCAGGGGTAGAAATCGACCGTTCCTTCCAGGTAGTGAGGCCAGAGGGTGTCTATGATCACTGCCGGCCGGTTACGGCGCAGGTCGTCCAGCAGGCTGGGGATGGTGCTCGTGTCGCTCTCCAGAGGGAAGTAGTGGAAGAAGCGGGAGGCCGGGCGCCGGTCGGCGTAGACGTAGAGTTCACTCTGACGGCCCAGGTTGTAGATGGTCTCGTCTGGCGCCGTCCAGCGCTGGAGCTGGGCAGCCACCGACGGCGCCTGGAGCTCCCGGAGACGAGAGCCCTCCTTTGCACCCATGACAACCCTGGTTAGGTGCTTGTGAATCGGGTCGGGCTGCACATAGGAACGGCCGTTCAGGAGAGCGGAGAAGGCGAAGGCGACGACGAAGAGTCCGTAGAGGGACCACCTGGCCCGGAGGCCCAGCCGTTGCCATCCCTGACGGGACCAGTAGACGCCCAGGGCGCAGCCGACCAGGAGGGCCATGCCCGGGCGGAGTAGGGCGAAGTAGTGAGAATTATACTTTCCGGTAATAGCTATCGCCAGGACGGCGGCGGCGCTCCAAGAGAGGAGCAAGGGTGCCCAGGAATGGCCTCGACGGGCCAGCAGGACGGCGCCGATGCTGGCCAGAAGCAGCCAGGGGCCGGCCACCAGGGTATAGGTCGCGGCAGCGCCCCCCACCCCGAGCAGCCTTTCCCTGAGGGAGGAGCCACCGCTGTAGAGGAGGGGGAACTTGACCGCCCCGTAGAGGAAATCGCCCAGGCTGCCCGTCAGCAGATAGGGGAGCGCCACCACCAGGGGGACGATGAGGAGTCCCCCCACCAGTGCCAATACTGGCGGCTGCACCCGCCAGAACGGGAGACCCCTCGTCCGTCTGGATCGTTGCCAGGCGAAGAAGAGGAGGACAAGAAAGTGTGCCAGCACCAGTTGCATGGTCATGACGGCGACGCCGCCCAGAAGGCCCACCACCAGGTACCAGCGCACGTCCTCCGTCCTGATGCCCAGGGTGAAGGCGACGAGGGACGCCACCAGGGGCGGCAGGACCAGATAACCAGGCTGCGCCCACTCGCCGGTGGGAATGAGGACGGCCAGGGAAGCGAAGGCGAAGGCGGCCACCAGGCCGGCGCGAGGGGAGAAGAGGAGCCGCCCTTCCAGATAGACCAGCAGGGTGGTGAGGGAGAGGGCCATCATTACGAGGACGTCGGCCAGCCACGCCCTCTCCCCCAGGACGAGGAGCCCCGCTGCGTACCAGAGGTAAATCACAGGCGGAGCGATATCGAACAGGTCGCGATAGGGGAGGGCGCCCCGCAGCATCTCCCGCGCTATGGTGATGAACATCCCCTCGTCGTTCATCAGGGGCGCGCCCGCGAAGGGGGCGAGCAGAACGACGGGCAGGAGAGAGGCCGCCAGAACGAGGAAGAGGTGCAGCAAGGTAGATCGACTCACGGCTACCCGTACGCCGGGCCGCCGGGCCGCCTCTATCAGCACGGCCTCTGCTTCCCTCACCTGGCGCCGTACCTATCATCTGAGGGGTCGTCAGTGACAAAAACGTCCCGTAAGAGGAGCCATTACAGGGAAGCGTCCTACGCTTCAGGGCTGCGGCTGGCGCCCCAGCCCGTCATCTCCTCAAAGCGCAGGAAGTAGGGGCCGATCTGGATCTCGTCGCCCTGCTCCAGGACGGCCCAGAAGACGCGCTGGCCGCTCACCAGGGTGCCGCCCCCCGGCGTCAGATCGTGCAGCATGAACTTGCCGTCCCGATACCAGATACGCACCTGCCGCGGGGCGATCCCCTGTCCCTGCAGTTGCAGGCCGCACCCCGGCCCGCTGCCGATGGTGAGGGGCTCCCGGGCCAGTTCCACCGTGAGGGGCTCGGCCATCCCCGGCCCGCGGACGATGAGCCTAGCCAGAGGGCCGGACGGCCAGGTGTCCTCCTGGACAGGCGGTGCCTCCGGCGGGCCCGCTTCCGGCACCGCGCTGACGGTGGCGGCCTCCCTCGGCGGGGGGACGGCGATCTCGTCCCGCCGGCGGCGCTGGCGCCACCAGAGGCCAGCGCCGGCGGCGGCCAGAGCGACCAGCGCCGGCCCTCCCACCGTCGCCACGAGAAGGGGAGAGACAGGCCAGCCGTCGCTCGCCACCTGCAGCCGCACCGAGGTGCGACCCTCCTGTCCGCCCTCGTCCTCGGCGGTCACCAGCAGCTCTACGCCCTCCTCCGGGTAGGCGGCGGGGTCCAGGGTGACGGAGAAGGGCGGAGAGGTCAGCTCCGCCAGGAGGATGTCGCCCAGGTAGAAGCGGACGGCCCGCACCGGTCGCTGGGCCTGCACCTGGGCCTCCAGGGTGGTGGCCCCTTTCATCTTCAACGTCTCCCCCGCCTCCTGTCCCAGCTCCCCCCTGGGCCCCAGGATGCGCAGGCGCGGGGGAACGGCCGCCACCGTGAGGGGCACTTCCAGAGCGGCGCTCCCTCCCACGGCGTCTCGCACCTCCACCCGCAGGCTATGGGGACCCGGGGAGAGGGAGACGGGGTCCAGCAGGTGCTCGTAGGGAGGAGAGCCCCTCTCCTGGAGCAGACGGCCGTCCAGCAAGTAGCGCACCGTCACAGCCTCGCTGGCGGAGACGGAGGGGATCAGCAGAAGGGGCGCCTCCAGTCTCTGGCCTGCCTGGAGGCCGGGCAGGGAGAGCTGAGGCGGCCGGTAGCCGGGGGGCAAGGCCTCGAAACTGCGCTGGCCGACGCCGCTCGCCTCGCCGGACCTGACGGTGACCTGGAGCTGGTACTGGCCGGCCCTGGCCCCCTGGCCGAAGTCCACCCGCAGGACGTACTGGGCCCGCAGCAGATTCTGGATCCCATCGTACAGAGGGGGCAGGGCGGCGGGGTCGGGGGCGAAGTAGGCCTGGCCCTGGGTCAGGGCCGCCAGCTCGTTCAGATAGCCCTGGTCCGGGGCCTGCCCCAACCCCACCGAGAAGACGGGGACGCCGCTGCGGGCCGCTGCCTCCAGGGAGGAGGCGCGGCTGGCCCGGCTGAGGCCGCCGAAGTCCTCGCCATCGCTCAGGAGGATGACCGCCCGCCGCGGCAGGGGCGCGGCGGCGGCCCGGCCCACCGCCGCCACCACGGCGTCGTAGAGGGCCGTGTTCCCGGCGGCCTGGAGACGGTCTATGGCCTGGAAGAGGGCGTTCTTATCGGCCGTCATCTCCTGGACGACGTTGACGCCGTTGCTGAAGGTGACGAGAGCCGCCTGGTCGCCGGGGCCCAGGCGGGAGACGTAGTCCCTGGCCACCTGACGGGCCATGGCCAGCGGAGCGCCCTGCATGCTGCCGCTGACGTCGATGACCAGGACGACGCCGATGCCGATGCCGCTGTCGACGGCCGGCGTCAGCTCCAGCACCGGTAGCTGGGCTCCCCCGGCCGATACCTGGAAGTTGTGGAGCTGAAGGCCCCGCACCGGCACCCCCGTCTGGTCCACCACGGAGAGGGTGGCAGTGACCTGCGGGAACTGGCTGGCGTCGACCTGGTTGATGTGGACCTGGAGACCGCCCTCGGCGCCGGCAGGGCTAGACCGGACGAGGGCGGCAAGAGAACAAAGGGAGAGTACTAGAGGAACGAGACGCAGAGCCACCGCAGCGAGGGCGGGCACTCGTGACGTCATGCTCATCGTCGGCCGGAGGCCGAGGGAAAGCCAGCATCCTGGTCAGCCTTTGCGGCCACTGCCCCTCGACCCCTCCCCCTCTATTTTGGCCAAGAGGGCCTGTTTTGTCTTCTCGCGCCACTGCGGGGAGGGGTCAGCCTCGGCGGGGAGACGGGGCAGGCTCTCCACGAGCCTGAGAAGGGGCAGCAGCCTCTTCCTCAACTCCGGGTGCTGGGCAATGCACCTCTCGAGGTCTCCTTCGCTCCGCTGGTAGGCCTCAAGGCACTGAGCAAGGGCATCGGCGAGACGGGCCAAGTCCTAACTGTCCTCCTGGGTGCTCACCATCCGGCGCAGATTGCTCAGGGCGCGAAACTGGATGACCCGAATGGCGTTAACGGTCTTCCCCAGGGCTTCCGCCACCTCCGGGTAGTCCATGCCGTCCACGAAGCGCATGAGCAGCACCTGGCGCTCCGTGGGCTTCAACTTCAGGATAGCGCGCAGGATCTCCTCTTGCTGCAACTTGGCTACCGATGCCTCCTCCGGCGAGGTGATGACCCCCTTCGCCGAGACGCCGTCGTGCAGGCGGCCCTCGTTCCGGTTCGTGCGAAAGCGGCTCACCACCAGATTGTGAGCGATGGTGAGCAGCCAGGAGAGAACCGGCTTTCCCCGCCACTGGTAGCGGTCGACAGCGGCCCATGCTCTGAGAAAGGTCTCCGCCGTCAAGTCCTCCGCATCCGCCCGGTCGCGCAAGAAATAGTAGATGTGTTTGTACACGCGGTCAACATACTTCTCATACAGCTCGCCGAAGGCGGCCGGGTCACGGCGCTGGCAACGACGTATGAGCGCCAGGTCCCCGCCCGGGTCGGCTGCCAGGGCTGATGGCCATAGGGATGGATCGCCCATCAAGACCCCCATCCGCTACGTCTTAACGCAGCGGCCCCGTATATGTTACATAAGTCCTCGCTCATCTCCCGTATGTTAGCATGACTTACACGATGTGGGACTCCCCGAGGGCGAAGTCTTTTCCACAGGTAGTGCACAGCAGGGCCGCCGTGGGGCAGCATGGCGAAAGGGGCTAGCCCTGCTCCGGTATGAGGTCGAACCGCAGGCGATAGGGGCCGACCTCTATGACGTCCCCGTCCTCCAGCACCACCCAGACGAAGGGCTTCCCCTGCACCGTGGCCGGCACCTCCGGCGTCAGCAGGTGGAACATGTACTTGTCCTGCCGCGGCCAGATGCGCGCCTGCTGGGGTGCTATGGTCTGCTCGCCGGCCTGGGGCAGGACCACGTCGCAACTGGGGTCGCTGCCTATGGTGATAGGCGTACTGTGGGGTACCGTGAAGGTCTGGCCCGCCACCGGTCCCTCCACCACCACCAGACGAGCGATGAACGCTCCTCTCACCTCCTCCACAGCTCCTGCACCACCCGCGCTTTCCCCTACTGGCTCCGCCACAGTGGCCGGCGGCTCTATGACGGCGCTCCGCTTCCAGGAGCGGACGCGCTCCAGCGGCCTCGCCACCTCAGGGGCCGGCTGGCCCGCGGGCGGCGCCGCTACGTCGCCTGGCCCGGCGCTCCCACCCGCCCGCCTGGAGCGCTGGCCGGCCTCCCGCGCCATCTCCGTCACCAGGCCGTAGGCGCGGCTCGATAGCGCCGCCAGGACGCTCAGCAGCCACTGAAGGCCCCTGAGGCCGACCGCCGCAGCGATGGCCAGGCTGGAGAGCGTGGCCAGGCTGGCGGCGCGTACTCCCTGTCCCAGGGCGCTGAGCAGCGGCCCCAGCCTCTCCGCCAGGGACGGCCCGGGGGGCGCCAGGACGATGGAGCTCTCGCCCACGTCCCCCGCCGTCTCCGCGGCGGGAGCCAGGACGGGAGCGGAACGTCTGGCCCCGCCGGCGGGGCGTCCTCCGCCCTCCCCGTCCTGACGACTGACAGCCTGCCGCAGCATGCGGTCATAGGCAGCCCGCATCTCGGGGTCGCCCAGGACGCTGTAGGCGGTCTCCACCTCCGCCAGGAACTGTTCGGCGTCGTAGCTGAAGGGCGCCAGGGCGATGTACTTCTGCCGCAGGTGGCGGTAGGCTATCTCCACCACCTCCGGCTCGGCGAAGCGCTCCAGGTGCAGGACGGCGTAATAGTCCCTGTCGGGCCGCAGGGCCCGTTTGCGATCCGCCAGATAAGACCTGACAGTCGCGCCGACGAGGGAGGCGAGGAAGGATACGACGAGGAGTCCCAGCAGGGTCAGGGCGCCGCCCATGATCATGGTGCGACGCCAGGGCTCCAGGTAGGGGGAGAGGTCCCCCAGGCCCCGCCAGTGGTCCACCAGCCCCACCCCCAGGGCGAGGGCGCCCAGCACCAGCAGCAGCCACCAGACCTCCACCGCCACGTCCCACACGGCCTTGGCCAGGAGGCGGTAGGCCGGCGGCGGCTTGTCCATCGCTACGGGGGGCGCGCCGCTGCCGCCAGGGCCCCTGAGGCCCACTACCGTGGCCATGGCCTCGTTGAGCTGACGCAACCGGGCGCTGGCCGAGGGATCGGCAGGGGCGGCGTTATGGTAGCGGTAGGCCAGGTGCCAATAGACCTGTTCAATTATGTCGAGTTCTGCCGTGGGGAGGACCTGGAGGACGCGATAGTGCTCTTCGGGTCGTGTCGGTGCTGCCTGGGCAGTCAAGCCTTCCTAACCCCCTTCCGCGCTCGGGCCAGCCGACGGAGGCTGCCCCAAGAAGGGGCCAGCCCCTCCCCCGTGGGGCCTTCTCGCAACAGTTAACGCTAGTCCGCCCATTTCATTACGTGCCGGCGCTCTCCGCCCTCCCCTGCGAGCAACGTTGAAACGCCCGCGGCGTCCCGGCGTTAGAAGGCAGGTGGGACAGATGGCCGGGCGCGGACCGCTGCGCATGACCAACGTCAGCCGGGGGACAGTGGTGGCCACCTCGGTACAGGTGGCCGACTCTTTCCTGGGGCGGCTGGTGGGGCTCCTGGGCCGGCGCTCCCTACGCCCGGGCCATGGCCTCCTCATCTCCCCCTCCTCCTCCATCCACACCTTCTTCATGCTCTTTCCTATCGACGTCGCCTTTCTGGACCGACAGGGGCGCGTCGTGCGGATGGCGGAGGCGGTGGCGCCGTTCCGGGTGCTCCTGGGCGGCCCCGGGGCCTGGCAGGTGCTGGAACTCCCCGCCGGCGCCCTGGCCGCCTCGGCCACCTCCCCCGGCGACCTGCTGCGCCTGGAAGAGGCCACCTGAGAGCGCCCCTCGCTTCCTCCACGGGAAGGGCCCTCACCGATTCGCCACCTGGAGCAGGGGCATCAGGCCGTTGATGATGATGATGAGACCCACCAGTCGCACCAGTCCCCACACCGTCAGGCGTGAGAGGAGACGCACCCCGGCCACGGGGCTGTTCCAGGCCAGGACGAGCCCTCCCAGCCCGGGCAGGTAGCTGGCCCGGGGGATGTCCTGGACGCCGTGGAGGGAGGCGGCCGGCGGGACGGGCGAGAACACCAGCAGGCGTAGCCACTTGTTGGTGGAGTAGACGACAAGCCCGAAGAACAGGAGAGGCAGCACCGCCAGCAACAGAAAGTCACTGAGCTCCTGAAGGCCCGGGAAGGCTATCTGCAGGGCGACGAAGGAGCCGGCCACCATCAGCCAGCCGAAGAAGCCCAGCAGGGAGAAGGTGAGGAAGAGCAGCAGCCAGGCCAGCTTCAGATGGGCGCGGGCGCTGCGGTGTATCCGCTCCCCCAGTCGCTCCAGCGCCCCCAGGACAAGGGAGCGGTCCGCGGACGGCGGTTTCCCTGCGCTCGGCTCCAGGGGCGCCCAGGCCCAGGCCGCCCAGTCGGGGATGGCCAGCCCGTCCACCGATAGGCGGACGCGCATCGCCACCTGGACCAGGGAGGCTAACTCGCTCCGGTACTGGGGGTAGCGGCGTAACGTCCGGTCAAAAGCGTCCGGCCCCTGGCGCAGGGCGTCCAGGCACTCCGCCAGGGCGTCCTCCACTGGGACGGCACGTCTCATTCCCTTCCTCCCTGAAAGGTCAGGCCGGGCTGCGGCCTCCCGCCGGGCGCCCCATCGTCGCCGGGCGAAGGGGAGCCTGGCGAAAGAGGACGCCGCCAACGGAAGGGGCATCCCAACGAGAGACTGTCACAGGTAGGCCATGAGCGGTTACACGCGCAGCCTCGGTACCGCATTTCAATGGACAGCCCTGGGAGTGTCGCGAGGCCAGGACTGTCAACGTCTATAACGCAGTCGGCCAGTGAGTATTACAGGAGCGGCGCCTCTGGGGCTGGGGTGGCGCAGCCAGGGGAGGTGGAGCGCGTCCGAGGGTCCTTCAGGCGATGGCTGCGGGCTTGTCCTGGCCCTGGATCTTCCGCAGAAGGTAGTCCTTGGTCCTGGCCCGCCACTCGGCGGAGGGAGCGGACTCCTCGCTGGCGGCGGGAATGGAGATGGCGAGCTGCACCAAAAGGGCCAGCTCTTCCTGCCACTCCGCAGGGTACCTGTCCAGCACCTCCCTGAGGGCCTCCGGCCCTCGCCTCGCCGCCTCCAGACATTCGGCCAGAGCGTTGGCCATCTCAATGTCCCGCGTCACCATAGTGCGACCTCCCCAGGATTGGTCTCGTCTCCAACCTCCTCTTTTCTACCCCGTCTCAGGTCTACAAGACGCCTTTTTGGGGCGGCCGTTACACTCGCCGCCCCGCCGGGCGTCCCGGGGCGGGCCGTGAAACCCCCACTGGCCTGCCGCGTCTCTCTCTGAGGAGGGGGACTCGGACATCGCTCTATGAAAGGGAGATGCGCTCTGGCCCTGGTCGTTTCCGCCGCGGTAGCCGCTGTCCTTTTGCTCATGGGGGGCGCTGCCAGCCGCCCAGCCGGGGCCAGCCCGCCGCCCCCCAAGCCCTCGCCCCGGGTGGACGCCGACGGCGACCGCGTCTTCGATGCCCTGGAGGAGCAACTGCAGGAGGCCGGCGAGAGCAAGGCCGTCCCCGCCATCGTCGTCCTGGAGGGCGGCCTGGACGGGGGCAGGCTCGCCAGGCTCCGCCAGCAGGCGGGCGACTTCCCCGTCTCCTTCCAGTTCCCCAGCGCCTCCGCCTTCGCCGCCAGGCTCACCAGGGGACAGGCCCAGGCGCTGGCCAGGAGCGGCCTGGTGGCCCACATCGAGCCTGACCTGCCCATGACGGCCACCCTGGACACGGCCGCCTACTGGACGGGCGTTCAGCGGGCGCGCCAGGACTTGGGCCTCAGCGGCGCCGGTGTCAACATCGCCGTGCTGGACAGCGGCATCAACCCCAACCATCCGGACCTGGCCGGCAAGGTCGTCCACTGGCGGGACTTCATCACCGGCTCCAGCACGCCCCACGATGGCTGCAGCGTCCGACATGGCACCCACGTCGCCTCCATCGCCGCCGGCACGGGGGCGGCCTCCCAGGGGCGCTACGCTGGCGTCGCCCCGGGGGCGGGGCTGGTAGTGCTCAAGGTGCTCACAGAGACGACGGTGAACGGCCAGAGCTTCTGCAGCACCACCACCTCCATCGTCAACGCCGCTATCCAGTGGGCCATCGACAACCGGGCTGCCTACAACATCCGGGTCATGAATCTGAGCCTGGGCACGGCCGGCGGCGTCTGCAACGTGGACAACACCCACTCCACTGCCCGACTGGTGAACGAGGCGGTGGCGGCCGGCATCGTGGTGGTGGTGGCCGCCGGCAACTCCGGCCCCGGCCCCTGCACGGTGGCCTCCCCCGGCGTGGCCGTCCGCGCCATCACCGTGGGCGCCATGGCCGACCCCACCCACGGGGCGGCCCTCCGCTACGGCTGTGGCGCTGCTCCCCCGGGCGGCTTCTATCTGGCCTGCTTCTCAAGCCGAGGACCCACGCTGGACAACCTGGTCAAGCCCGATGTGCTGGCGCCAGGCGTCTACATCGCTGCCGCCTACGGGGGCTTCGACGACCCCTCCAGCCAGTGGTACCCCGCCGCCTATGTCTCCTACAGCGGCACCAGCATGGCCACCCCCTTCGTGGCCGGGGTGGTCGCCCTCATGCTCCAGGCCAACCCTGGCCTCTCCCCGGACCAGGTGAAGGCCCTGGTCACAGGCACCGCCCTGGACTGGGGCCCCCCAGGCCCCGATAACGACTACGGCGCCGGCATCCTGCGCGCCTACGAAGCCATCAAGGCCGCCAGAGGCTCCGGCGGCGCCGCCGGCATCGTCATGCCCAACCACGTGGCCATGCAGGGCTCCCTGCCCGCCGGCTCCGGCGGCACCGACTGCACCCAGTCCACCAGCTTCGTGGAGTACAACCTGTACATCACCGACGCCTCGCTGCCTCTGGCCGCTACCCTCATCATCACCAATTGGAGCGGCAGCGTGGACGTGGACCTCTGCCTCTTCGACAGGACGGGCGCCCGCATCGCCATCTCCGACAGCACTAGCCGGCAGGAGACCATCGGCCTCCTTTCACCCACGGTCGGCCCTTACCGGCTGCGCGTCCTCACCTATCCGGGTAGTGCCCCCGCCACCTACAGGCTCGACCTCTCCCTGGGCGGCGTAAGCCTACCCCCTGGCCCCTACATGGCCCTGGACGTCCCTGGCCATAGGGCCGCCGTAAAGGAGCCGTTCCCCGTCGCTGGCTGGGCGCTCGACCTCTCCTCCAGCGATGGCCCTGGCATCGACTACGTCCACGTCTGGGCCTACCCCTCCACCGCCGAGGGCATCGCCATCGGCCCGCCCCGCTTCCTGGGCGCCGCCCAGCTGGGCCTCTCCCGCCCCGACGTGGGCGGCATCTACGGCTCGCGCTTCGCCAACTCCGGGTACAGCCTCGACGCCTCCGGCCTCCCCGGCGGCTACTGGCGGCTCATCGTCTACGCCAGGAGCGCCATCTCCGGCCAGGTCATCGAGCAGCACCGCCTTGTCTACGTCCCCCCCATGGCCATGTCCGTGGACACACCCCCGTGGGGCTCCCAGGTGCGCCAGCCCTTCCCGGTGGCGGGCTGGGCGCTGGACCAGGCGGCGGCCAGCGGCCCTGGCATCGACTACGTCCACGTCTGGGCCTACCCCTCCACCGCCGAGGGCATCGCCATCGGCCCGCCCCGCTTCCTGGGCGCCGCCCAGCTGGGCCTCTCCCGCCCCGACGTGGGTAACGTGTTCGGGCACCAGTACGACAGCGCCGGCTTCAGCCTCAGCGCCACGGGGCTCCCCGGCGGTTACTGGCGGCTCATCGTCTACGCCAGGAGCGCCATCTCCGGCCAGGTCATCGAGCAGCACCGCCTCGTCTACGTCCCCCCCATAGCGCTGGCCGTGGACGCCCCCGGCCCGTATTCCAGCGTCGGGCAGCCTTTCGACATCACCGGCTGGGCCGCTGATCTCTCGTCGGCCAGCGGGCCGGGCATAGATGCGGTGCACGTGTGGGCGCTACCTGCCGACAACAGCGGCAGGCTGCTGGCCGGCGCCACGCCCATCTTCGTGGGGACGGCCAGTTATGGCGTGGAGCCGGAGCGGTCGGACGTGGCGGCCATCTACGGCGCCAATTTCAGCGATACTCGTTACTACCTGCGGGCCAGCGGCCTGCCGGCTGGCTACTACCGCCTCTCAGTGCGGGCCCGCAGCGCCATCTCCGGCCAGTGGGAAGAGCGGGGGCACCTGGTCTACGTCGCCCCCGGCTAGACGACGAAGCCCTGGGCGCTGCCCGGACCCCGGCTGCCCTTCAGGCGATAGACATCGGCGAAATACAGTCGGCCCACGTATTCGTAGTTCTCCTGGATGAACCTCTGCCACTCCGGGGGATGGTGCTGGGCATAGTCGTATAGAGGCTCCTGCAGGGAGTCCACAATGTAGACCGGGCGCGTCCGTCGCAGCTCCTCTATCGTCTCGGCCAGGGTGCCCTTCTCCAGCCAGAAGGAGCGGTCATAGATGTGGCGGGCGGCGGGCATCCGTCTGGCGTAGAAATAGATCTGGCTCTCCCGCCCGTAGACGTAGATGGTGTCCCTGGGCGAGGTGTTGCGGGCCAGGTACTGCCCCAGCGCCCGGCTGTCCCGCTCCCAGCGCACGTCCTCAAAGGCGGCTTCCGATACCGTCCTGGCGGCCTCCGGCGGGGCCAGGTAGACCACCAGATTGCTCACCAGTCCCAGCAGGAGGCTCAGCCCGACGAAGACGGCCAACCCGTGGCGCGCCACCACCTGGGGCCGGAAGTAATGGTACAGGGCGAGACCACTCAGGATCGCCACGGCCGGCAGCAGGTGCATGAAGTAGTGAGGGTAGAAGCGGCGGGCCGACAGCAGCCCCACGGCCGAGGCCACGAACCAGACAGCGAGCAGGTAGTCCTCCGGCCAGCGGCGCCGTCGCCAGAGGAGGAGGAGCCCCAGGACGGAGGCGACCACCAGCGGGGCGGCGATGGCCATGAAGAAGCCGGTCCCCAGGAGGAAGTTCATGAGCTGTTGCAGGGAGGAGAGGGCCCCCAGCCAGCGCATGTTGAATACCAGGTTCGCCTCCAGGAAGTCGTCCAGGGCGCGGGCCAGGGCGAAGGGGAGAAGGACCACCGTCACCGAGACCACTGCCCCCGCCACCAGCGCCCCCACCCGCCGGAGGTGGCGCTGCCAGTGGCGACGCTGGTACAGCCCCCACAGGCAGGCCATGATGAGGAGGCCAAGCAGGTTCCAGACCGCTACCTGCTTCGTCATCACCGCCAGGCCGGCCAGGAGGCCCGCCACGAAGAACAGATAGGCCCGTCGCCTGCGGATGCCCAGCGTGAAGGCCACCAGCGAGCCCACCAGGGGCAGCAGCATGTAGGCCTCCGTATTGGCGTGGAGCCCCACGCGGGCCAGCCCTGTAGAGAGGGCGAAGATGAAGGCGGCCAGATAGGCCGCTCGCCAGGAGACCAGGAGCCGCACCTCCCACAGGAGGAGGAGGGTGGTCAGCGCCAGCAACACCGCGGCCACTATGCGCGGCGCCGCCACGTTCTCCCCCAGGAGGACGAAGCTCAGGGAGTACCAGACGTAGACCAGGGGCGGCTTGTTATCAAACAGGTCGCGGTAGGGGATGAGACCATTCTGAAGCCCCTGGGCGATGGTGGCATACACGCCTTCGTCCCGCTCCAGAGGGGCGCCAAGGGAAGGGAGATAGAGCAGCACGGGCAGGAGGGCGAGGCCCGCCACCAGCCCCCAGCGCCAAAGGTAGCGGTGACGCCCCAGAGAGGCCAGGATCAGGGTTCGCGTCATCGCCCACCGTCCACCTCCCCCCGTTGCGACTGGGGCCCCTTGTATTGTGCCACATCAGGGGCAGCGCGCGCCGCTACATTGAGATAACGGTCGTCTTTCGCCTTCGCTTCGGGTAGGGATGCCAGCCGGCGGCCGCTCTCGTCAAGGCAAAGAAAATTTAACCCGTGCTTAATGGCCCGATAACAGAACGCAGTCCCTCGTCCCCTACCATAGTGAGTGGAGGGACTGCATGACGATTCGTGAGGAAGAGGTAGCCACCGGCATGGCGATAGCGGCGCCCGGCCAGAGGGGGAACGAGGCCGACCCGGGGGCGGGACGCCTGCGCCTGGAATGGGCGCGCCCGACCGACCTGCCCGCCCTGATGGAGATGTATAACGACTTCGGCCCCGGCGAGCGGACCCTGGGGCTTCCCCCAGCCGATACTCTGGTGCGCCGGCGCTGGCTGGAGAGGCTGCTGACGGAAGGCCTGAACTTGACAGCCAGGCTGGACGGGGCCACGGTGGGCCACGCCGCCCTGGTGGCGACGTCGCCGGGGCGGGCGGAGCTGGCCATCTTCGTCCATCCCTGTTTCCGTCGCCGTGGCGTCGGCACCGCCCTGGTGCGGATGCTGGTGGCGACGGCGAGGGGGGCTGGCCTGCAGCGCCTGGCCGCCACCGTCGCCTCGGAGAACGTGGCGGCGCTGAGGCTACTGCGACGCTGCGGCTTCCTAACGATAGGGTGGGGCTGGGGAGAGCTGTACATGGCCCGTGAGCTGCAAGACACCTCCGGCCCGGCACAGGCCCAGGCGGCCTGACCCGGCACAGGCCTCAGTAGGAGCGGGGCAGCCCCAGCACGTGCTCCGCAATGTAGTTCAGGATCATCTCTCGCGAGACCGGCGCCGTCCGCATGAGCCGCACCAGCGGCCACAGGGTGATGAGGTCCACCTCGCCGGTGAAGCCGCTCCCGCCGTGCACCTGCATGGCCAGGTCCACCGCCTCGATCCCCGCCTCGGCGGCAGCGAACTTGGCCATGTTGGCGTAGGCCCCTACCAGCTTGGGATCGGCCTCGCTGTCGAAGAGCTGGGCAGCGTAGTGGGTCATGAGGGAGGCCATCTCCAGGTGGGTCTTGGCTATGGCCATGGGGTGGGCCAGCCCCTGGTGCGCCCCTATGGGGACGTCGAAAACCCTCCGCTCCTTGGCGTACTGGACGGCCTTCGCCAGGGCGTAATCGCCCACCCCTACTGCCAGGGCGGCCACGGTGATGCGCTCCGGGTTCAGGGCATCGAAGATGGCCCGCAGCCCCTGCCCCTCCTGCCCTACCAGGTTCTCCCGCGGCACCCTCACGTCGTCGAAGAAGACCTGGAACTGCTTCTCCGGCGCCAGGATGCGGGTGTCCATGCGGGTGTAGGTGAGGCCGGGGGCGTCCGTGTCCACGATGAAGAGGGACATCCCCTCCCGCTTGTCGGTGGCCTGCTCATAGGGGACTGTCCTGGCCACCACCAGCATGTGCTGGGCGTGGTCGACGCCGGAGATGAAGACCTTCTGCCCCCGCAGGATGTAGTCGTCCCCGTCCCGGCGGGCCAGGGTGCGGATGCGGAAGCTGTTGCTGCCGGCGTCCGGCTCCGTGATGGCGAAACAGAAGCGCTCCCGTCCCTCGGCCAGGGCCGGGAGGTAGCGCCGCTTCTGCTCCTCCGTGCCGTGCTTGGCCAGGGTGATGGAGCCCATGGCGGTGCTCAGCACCAGGAAGAGAAGGGGGAGCCCCTGGCGGCTCAGCTCCTCCACCAGGACGGTCAGGAGGAACATACTGACGCCGCTCCCCCCGTATTCCTCCGGTACCGTCACCCCCAGGAAGCCCGCCCGGGCCAGCTCCTCCCACAGCTCGGAGACGTCCTCCCCCGCCTCCGCTCGCTCCACCCAGTAGCGACGGTCGTACTTGGCGGTGAGCTGACGGACGAAGGCGCGTACCTGTGCCTGTTCTTCCCGCCGTTCCAGCATACTCGTCGACTCCCGTGTGGAATCGGGGTCCTCAGACGGTGACGCCGTAGGTCTTGCGGGCGGCCTCCTTGAGCTCGGCCCGGAAGTCGGGGTGGGCCACCGCTATCAGCTCCCCCACCCGCTCCCGCACCGTCTTCCCCCGCAGGCTGGCCACCCCGTACTCCGTCACCACGTAGTCCACGATCGTCCGCGGCACCGTCACCGCCGCCCCCTCGGGCAGCACCGGCACGATGCGGCTCACCCGCTGCCCGTTCAGCAGGTGGCTGGAGGGCAGCACCGTCACCGCCCTGCCCCCCCTGGCGTACCTGGCCGCTATCATGAAGGCCGTCTGCCCGCCCACCCCCGTCCACACCCGGGGCCCTATCGTCTCCGAGGCCACCTGCCCCGTCAGGTCCACCATCAGGGCGTTGTTCACCGCCACCAGATTGTCGCACTGCACCAGCATCCGTATGTCGTCCGTGTAGGAGAAGTCGTACAGCTCGAAGACGGGGTTGCCGTCCATGATGGCCAGCTCCTCCGGGGGCAGGAAGACGCAGGCGCTCCCCACCACCTTCCCAGGGTGCACCGTCTTGTAGCGCCCCGTCACCACTCCCCGCTCCACCAGCGTCGGCACCCCGCCCGTGATGATCTCCGTCTGTATCCCCAGGTC